>Ga0222712_10000281_pt1 | contig 70782 bp, 49 predicted proteins | sample C33_657DmetaG_FD_165043 | JGI IMG/M metagenome (GOLD analysis project Ga0222712, IMG submission 165043) | Estuarine water microbial communities from San Francisco Bay, California, United States - C33_657D | ecosystem: Environmental > Aquatic > Marine > Unclassified | place: USA: California... | reverse complement strand
CACTCATCATTTTTTCCATCGGATTTTCTGGCAATTCTTTGGGAGATTCTTCTTCGTCGTCGAAGCGAATACTATTTTTACTATTACTATTCATAACTTATTTTTTAAATCAAATCCCTCAGGGAACTGATAGTGATTTTAATTTGCTTTAATTACAATTTAAGCATTCATTGTATAACTCAACCCTATGAACCACTCGCTTACTCTTTCTTTGCCTTTCTTGGATTAGTGGTTAACACTTCATCAACAATACCATATTCTTTTGCCTCAACTGAGGTCATCCAATAATCTCTACTGCAATCGATAGCGACTTTTTCAAAAGTCTGACCCGTATGATTCGCAATTACCTCGTATAATTCTTTTTTGATTTTTTTTACTTCATTCACCGTGATTTCAATATCGCTAGCTTGTCCACCGGCACCGGCACTTGGCTGGTGAAGCATAATACGACTATGTTTTAAAGCGGTTCTTTTACCAGGAGATCCTGCACACATTAATACCGCTGCCATACTAGCGGCTATTCCCGTACAAATGGTTGCAATATCAGGGGTTACAAACTGCATCGTATCATACATTCCCAATCCTGCATACACATTACCCCCTGGAGAATTAATATACATTTGAATATCCTTGGTACGATCGGTACTTTCCAAAAATAAAAATTGCGCCGTAATAATATTCGCTACTTCATCCGTAACAGGATAACCCATAAAAATGATGCGATCCATCATTAAACGACTATAAACATCCATTACAGCAACATTCATGGGCCTTTCCTCAATAATGTTGGGGGTAAGATTGGTGACGTTATGTTTAATATAACTATCCAATGTATTGCTACTGATACCCCGGTGCTTTACCGCATATTTTTCAAACTCTTTTCCAAAATTCATCTGACATATTATTTAGAATAACAAATATAGTTGATTGAATAACCCAAATATTATGCTATAAAAAAAAGGACGACAAAAAGTCTGAAAATTGGAAGAATTTCAGCGTTAGAAGGCTGTTTTATACACTATTGGAAATATCTATTATTTTAAAACATTATATCCCATTTATTTAGCAAGAAATGGACAAATCCATTGTACTAATATCGTTGCATTTTATAGCCGACAGTTTAAACCGATGACTATACTAACGAAATTCCTTATAAAACCGCCTGAATAAAATGTCAAAATTGGTTTTGAAGGGACTTTTATTGGATTTGCCTAGACAACAAAAAGCCGAAGCATTAGCTTCGGCCTGTAAAATATATTCTTTGCTCCTTCAGGAGGCAAATTTATTAATGGTGATGGTGCTGTAATGCTGCCAATTCTTCTACAGTAACCAGTTTCTCGTTCGGTTTAACTTGACTTTCAGCGTATTTGAATAAATTATCAGTGATCAATCGTCGATAACTTGCGTCCACTTGTTTTTCATCTTTCATCATCTGATCAACATAGGTATCCAGCCAGCTAGTGTCGTCACCAATAATACTCATTTGGCTAAAATAGCGCATCACCTCAGCTTTCATAGAAGCTTTAAGTTCTTCTGGTTTTACCTGCAAATCGTTTTCCTTAATCAATTTATCGCTAATTAAGGTCCATTTTAACTGGTTGCAGAAGGTTGGATATTCTTCTTCTGCCTGTTGGGCAGTTTTACGCTGCTCACTGCCAGTTTGTAACCACCTCTTCAGAAATTCAGCAGGAAACTCCATTTTTGTATCATCCAATAAATAATGATAGAGTTGATCATGAAGCTGATTGCGACTTTGACTTTCCCAATATTGTTCAATTTCTTCTTTTAGTTTTTTCCTGAATTCCTCTTCAGTAGCCACTGCTGCACCAGGAAAAACCTCCTTAAAGAAAGCTTCATCTAATTCCCTTTTTTCTATTACTGCAATTTTAACAATAGTAAGTTGAAAGAACTTCTTTGCCGAAGCTTTGTCCTCCTTATCTAAACCAAGCTGTTGCAATACAATATCTAATTTATCCGCCTCTAATGCCTTCGAAAGTTGAATAACTAGTGTTTCCTCTTTCTTTTTGCCTTTGAGCTGTTTTTGGCTGGCAGATGAAAAATCTTTCAATAAAACGGAAACTTCTTTTTGGATCCCCGCCTCAACGATTGCACCTTCTTTTTCACATTCTGTAAATAGGATGGTTATTTCAGTTTCCTCCGTTTCGATTGTTTCCACTTCATTCACTTTTCCCCCTTTTGCTTGGATACCACTCACCTCTTCTTGTATCATTTCATCGGTTACATTTACTTTATGCATCGTGATTTTTGCCTTTGCTAGAGGGGCAATTTCAAATGCAGGCTTAAGGCCTATTTCAAATCCAAACTCATAATCATCTGGATTATTTACATCCATACTTCTTATATCCGCATCAAGCGCCAAAGGCTTAGCAAAAATTTCAGGCTTTTCAGTATCTAAATAAGTATATAATTCCTTTTCTACCGTTCTAAGTACTTCATCAGTGAAAATGGAAGGTCCGTACATCTTTTTTATCAAGCCTGCAGGAACCATCCCCTTTCTGAAACCAGGCATATTTACTGTCTTGCTATACTCTTTTAATTTTTTTTCAAAAGAAGGGAAATAATCCTCTTTAGTTACTTTAATAGTAATCTTGTCATTAAGTAGACCAATATTGTCTCTTGCTACTGTTGCCATAATCGAGAAAAGTTGAAGTTTTTTAAAGTTAAAAAGTTGATAAGGGAGCTAAAATAGTAAGCAAAATAGCTGCTCACTTATCAACCACTCAACTTATCAACTTAAAAATTGTCCGGATGATAGGGGTCGAACCTACATGGATTACTCCGCTAGATCCTAAGTCTAGTGCGTCTGCCAATTTCGCCACATCCGGATTTGGGGTGCAAAAGTAGGGAATTTCTATAAAAGATTAAAATAATTGGACTGCTCCTTCCTAATAAATCAATCTCATCCATTATTGAATTGAAAGGTTATTGACCTATAAATGGAGATGCATTGTCAAGGTAAGGCTCCTAAACATGTGCTTTTCTTTTCGTAAATTCGTCTCATTGATGGAACTAACCACTGCGATACCAAAATATAACCTGACAGATGCCGAGGAGAAAAAAGAAATACTCCGGCATTACCGTGGATTATTAAGGGAATTGAAGCCAAAGCTAAAACCTGGTGATAAAGAACTACTGAGAACAGCATTTGAAATGGCGGTAAATGCCCACAAAACAATGCGCAGAAAAAGTGGTGAGCCTTATATTCTTCATCCATTATCAGTAGCTAAAATTTGCGTAGAAGAAATTGGTCTAGGTATTAGAAGTACTATTTGTGCACTACTTCATGATACAATAGAGGATACCGATATTACTCTTGAAGATGTACAGGATGAATTTGGAACGGAGATTGCAAAAATTGTAGACGGACTTACCAAGATAAGTACCGTTATAGATACCAATACCAGCAAACAAGCAGAGAATTTTAAAAAGATATTACTCACGCTGACCGATGACCCAAGGGTGATTTTGATAAAGCTTGCTGACCGTCTGCACAATATGCGCACGCTCGACAGCATGAAGCAAGAGAAGCAATTAAAAGTTAGTAGTGAAACGGTTTATGTATATGCTCCACTAGCTCACCGCATGGGTCTTTATGCTATCAAAACTGAAATGGAAGATCTTTCCATGAAGTACCTTGAGCCTGACACCTATCGTAATATTGCTCAAAAATTAAGTGAGACAAAAAGAGAACGTTCCCGATTTATCAATGACTTTATTAGACCACTAAAAGAAAAACTAGAAAAGGCAGATTTCCATTTCGAAATTTATGGTAGGCCCAAAAGCATTCATTCTATTTCCAACAAAATGAAAAAGAAGGGAGTGAGTTTTGAAGAAGTATATGACTTGTTTGCTATCCGAATTATTGTTGATTCTTCTGACGAAAATGAAAAAGGAGATTGCTGGAAAGTATATAGCATTATAACCGATGAGTACAATCCTTCACCAGAAAGACTAAGAGACTGGCTAAGCAATCCAAAAAGTAATGGATATGAGGCACTACACACCACTGTGATGGGGCCACAAGGAAAATGGGTAGAAGTTCAAATTCGTACCAAGCGTATGAATGAAATTGCAGAAAAAGGTTTAGCTGCCCACTGGAAATATAAAGAAGATACCGCCGATGAAAGTCGCTTTGATAAATGGTTTAGCCAAATTAGAGAAGCACTCGGAAATCAAGATGCTAATTCCATCGATTTTTTACAGGATTTTAAAACCTCTTTTCTTGCAGAAGAGATTTACGTATACACCCCCAAAGGAGATGTAAAAATGCTTCCAATCGGCGCTTCCGCGCTCGACTTTGCATTTAATGTTCATACAGTAGTTGGTAGCAGATGTATCGGCGCAAAAGTAAATCATAAGTTAGTGCCCATCGGCTATAAACTAAGAAGTGGTGACCAGATAGAAATCATTACGAGTGCCAAACAAAAGCCCCATCAAGAATGGTTAAACATGGTGGTGACTAGTAAGGCAAAACAAAAAATCAAAGATACCCTCAAAGAAGAAAAAAGAAAAATTGCTGAGGAGGGTAAATATATTTTACAGAAAAAATTAGAAGCAATCGGTGGAGTAATGACCCAGCATAATATAGAAGAGTTAGCTACTTTTTATAAATTAAATTCTTCTCTTGATCTGCTCTATGAAATTGCTATTAAAAAAATTGATCTTAAAGAAATAAAAGAATTTACGGCTTCTGGAGATCGATTATTTCCCCCTAAACCCATTAAGGTTGAATCGGATGAAACGGAAATAAATGCCAAAAGCTTTACTAAAAAAGATACTGAACTAATTATATTTGGGGAGAGCAGTGATCGAATCATGTATACCTTGGCCAACTGCTGTAAACCAATACCAGGTGATGATGTATTTGGATTTATTACAGCTGGCGAAGGGCTTAAAATACACCGTACCAATTGCCCCAATGCAGCCCGATTGATGTCGAATTATGGACACCGAGTGGTAAAAACTAAATGGGCAAAAAATAAGGAAATATCTTTCCTTACCGGATTAAAAATCATTGGATTGGATGATGTTGGAGTAATCCATAAAATCACCAACTTAATCAGTGGAGAGATGAAGTTCAACATTTCTGCCATGACAATGGAAGCTAAAGAAGGACTTTTTACTGGTAACTTTAAAATATTTGTTCATGACAAGGAGGAGCTGGATGAACTATGCAACCGGCTCTTGATGCTAGAAGGTATTGAAAAAGTAGACCGCTATGATACAGAATAAATACGTCCTTTCAATTTAAACTTACAACATAATATTATGCATGAATTAGTTACAAAAATCGCTGAGGAAGCAGGCATCAGTACCGAACAAGCAAACACCGCTTTGGAAACTGTAAAGGCTTATGTGATAGAAAAATTTCCTATGATGTCTGGTGCAGTAGACAACCTTTTTGGTAGTGCTGAATAGATTGATTTTTTATTAAGCGTCTTTTTCTGGTTATGGAATTTCAACCGTTAAATAGGGGGCTGCCTTATTGAAAATATCTTCAGTAATGGTCATAATTTTTTTTATATCAGCTACTGTAGAAAAATTGCCATGCTGTGTTCGATATCGAATAATTGCATTACTAGTTGCATAACGTAGATAAGGGTGCGTTTTCATCAAATCTATGTCAGCTGTATTGATATTGATTTTTGTAATTGATAAGCTGACAATTTTTAATTGTGATTTTATTTTTTGAAAAGTAGAATCGGGTAATCCAAAGGTTTCACCCACTTGCTCAACACTATAAAACCCTCCAAGCTTCTCTCTGAAATGAATTATACGCTGGGATAGTTTGCTACCAATACCATTTAAAGAAATTAGCGCAGAAGTATCTGCCATATTGATATCAATAGGTGAAATTGACTGAGCGACAAGGAGTGGCTTTTTCCTAAACTCATTACCCTCTGAAATTTGGCTTGCTTGAAGATGCTTAATTTGTACAAAAGGCAGTAAGCGTTTTACCTCATTAGGATGAAGCCCCCAAACTTTTGCAATATCATCGCTTTTATAAAACCTTCCTCCTTTAGCTAAAAAACGGTGAATAGTAGTTATCGTTTTTTCTCGAAAACCTAATTTTTTCAATTCCTCTCCGCTAGCAGTATTGGGATCAAAATAAAACAACTCCCCTTTTTCTTGCTGATGAATAGATGGCGAGTAAACTGATTCTTCCTGTTTTCTAGTTGCGCCCAAACGCTGAAATTGTTTTGTGCTGTCATATTCCTTTATTGAAAGAGCGGCAATCTCCTTTTCAAAAACCTTAGTATCGGTTGGGTGGGACTTTATAAAAAAGGGATAAAAAAAAGGAATACCCATAAAGAAACCAATGAGTAAAATCAACACAATAATACCCGTTCTTTCCTTCTTGCTAAAACTCAAATAATCAGCAATAAAATGTTTCCACATAATTAACAAGATGAGTTACCAAATTAATAACTATCCTTTGCAATTACAATATGATTCAAAAAATTAATCGAAAGAAAGTTGCATGCCATCATAGGCAAGTTCTATACCAGTGGGAAGCTCTTTATTTATTTCTTGTTGTTTGCCCAACTGGTGACTAATATGGGTAAAATAGGCCTGGGAAACATTTAGTTCTTGAACAAGCGCTGTGGCTTCATCCAAAGTAAAATGCGAGAGATGTTTTTTATGTCGCAATGCATTTAAAACTAGTGTTTTACTCCCTTTTATTTTTTCCTTCTCCGCTTCTTCCATTCTATTAGCATCCGTAATATAGGTAAAGTCGCCAAAGCGAAATCCCAAAACAGGCATATGTAAATGCCAAACTAAAATGGGTATTACTGGAATATCACCAATCAAAAAGGGACTAAGGTCAATGGTATTTAAATTTACTTCAGGAATTCCTGGATACTTTTTATCTGTAAAAATATAATAGAATTCACGCTTCAATGATTCCTGAGTTAGCTCATTGGCGAATATTTCCATAGGATTACCAGAAAGAAAAGTAAAAGCCTTTACATCATCTAAGCCGGCAATATGATCTTTATGAGGATGCGTATATAAAACTGCATCTAATTTTTTCACTTGTTCTCGCAACATCTGATACCTGAAATCTGGTGTAGTATCTACTACAAAAGAAGTAGTGGAACTTTCAACTAAAATACTACTTCGTAAACGCTTATCCTTTGCGTCAGCTGATACACAAACTTTGCAGTCGCAGGCTACCATAGGAACCCCGCTACTGGTTCCAGTTCCTAAGAATGTTATCTTTAATGGAGGGCATTGCACTATCCAAAATTAATGATTTGAAAATAAGGAATCTGAAAAAATAAGTAAGTCTAGTAAACAGCCAAGCTTCCATCACTAGAAACAGCTTTATTTGCGGTAAAATCAAATTAGCAAATGGAGAGAAATCAGGTTATTTTTCCTGCACAAGGCTCATCACCTCGTCATACATTTTTTGACTCTCAAGGGTAAGAGAATCAAAATGGATATCTAATTGGGGCATCAGATCAATTAACGTATTAATCCTTCCTTCGGTTTGTAAAAATTTATTTAATACCACCACTCTTTTTTCCTGTAAAATACAATAGCCACTTTGGAAATTTCCGCGTTCATATCTAATGACATATTTGCACTCTTCGGCAACTTTTTCTATTTTGTCTAGTATGTTCTGTGTGTATTTCATGACCTCAATACCTGGAATTCTTTTTTAATATTCAATAACTAGTGCAACTTCCTATTTATGCCTAACAATAAAAAATAACTTTTTCAACAATCGTTGATAAATAAAACAGGTCAATTTGTTGAAATATGGAATTAAGCAGTTTGCAATTAAAATATTGGTTTTACCCTTAAGCAAAGTAAACCCGATTGAAGGTCTAAAATGAAGGATTGATAAGGCTTTGAGGGCTAAATTATTTATTCGTCATCCGTATGATTGGAACAATCATTTCTTCCAAACTTATACCCCCATGCTGGAAAGTATTTTTATAATAATTAACAAAATGATTGTAATTATTAGGATAACAAAGAAAAAGATCCCCCTTGGCAAAAATAAAAGAGGAATTAATGGTAGGCGTTGGTAAACCAGCTTCTTTGGGATTTTTAAAAGCTAACACTTCTTTGGGCTCATAATCCAAATTTCTCCCGTGTTTATAGCGAAGATTAGCAGTAGTTTGTTTATCGCCTATCACTTTCGCAGGAGATTTTACCCGCACACTTCCGTGATCGGTTCCTATAATTAGGGTTACTTTTTTGTCAGCAATTTTCTTTAAAGCTTGATGAAGTGGGGAATGCTCAAACCAACTTTGAGTGATGCTCCGATAACTAATTTCGTCACTTGCTAACTCTTTCAGCACTTCCATTTCTGTTCTGGCATGGCTCAGCATGTCAACAAAATTATAGACAATCACATTGATATCATTGTCCAATAAATTGTGCATGTTGTCTACCAACTTCTGCCCATCTTGATGGTTAGTAATTTTAGTGTACGAATATTTAGCCTCCCCTTTTCCTAGTCGCTTTAACTGTGCTTTAAAAAAATCTTCTTCATGCAAATTTTTTCCACCTTCTTCTTCGTCATTTTTCCATTGAGTAGGGAATTTTTTTTCAATTTCTATTGGCAACATTCCGGCAAAAATCGCATTACGCGCATACTGAGTAGCGGTGGGCAATATGCTATAAAAAGTTTCCTCCTCGTGAATACGAAAACTCTCTGCTAATGTTGGCTGTATGATTTTCCACTGGTCAAAACGAAGGTTGTCGATTAATACAAAAAACAGTGGCGTACCCTTTTCAAGATGGGGTAAAACTTTGTACTGCATTAGAGTATGGCTCATGATAGGCGCGTCCGCTATTTCATTACCAACCCAACTAGAAAAGTTTTTAGAAACAAACTTAAAAAACTCCGTGTTGGCTTCCGTCTTTTGCGTTTGAAATACCTCCTGCAGTTCGGGACTATCACTTTTTTTCATCTCCAGTTCCCAATAAACTAATTTTTTATACACTTCCATCCACTCATTATAATTTGGATTACTATTGAGTGCCATAAACAAATTACGAAATTGCTCGCGGTAGGCTGAAGTAGTTTTTTCAGCAACTAATCTTTTATTATCAATTAGTTTTTTTAAACTTAGCCAAACCTGATTAGGATTTACCGGCTTAATTAAATAGTCACTGATTTGAGAACCAATGGCCTCATTCATCAGATTTTCTGCCTCGTTTTTTGTTATTAGTACTACGGGTAAATTACTGTTAAATTGCTTCATCTCTTGTAGCGTCTGCAGGCCTGATATACCCGGCATACTCTCATCCATTAACACTACGTCTACTATATTATTTTTTATATATTCTACCGCATCATAACCATTCGTTTTGGTATGTACCTGATACCCCTTATTTTCTAAAAATAATATCTGTGAGGTTAGATTTTCAATCTCGTCATCTACCCAAAGTATAACTGACATACTTATTTAATTAATTTTTTGTTGAAAGGCTTACTTCTTTCTGGACCTGCTTTTTTATAAAATTTTAAATCCTATCCAGAGAATTCAATACTAGCGGTAAAGCTAACTTTAAACTAACAATTTTGAAAGTATAATAACCATATTCATCGAAGCCCCCTATCCCTCTATAGTTTATATACAACCCTGATAGATTACACAAATTTAATTTTTTAATGTTATGCTTGTCAGCTTTATTTAGCTTTGTGCTTCTTTTAACAAAAAAGGAATTAGATTGAAGTCACAATCGTTTATCAAAATTGAAAAGAAGTAAAATACAATGCCTTCAAGAAAAATAATCAACGATCCTGTTTACGGATTTATCACTATTGATGATGAGCTCATTTTAAAAATTATTGCTCATCCTTATTACCAGCGACTTCGCCGCATTCATCAGATGGCGATGGCACTTCTTGTATATCCAGGAGCGGTGCACACTAGGCTCCACCATTCTTTAGGGGCTTACCACCTGATGCGCAATGCACTTCATGAACTGAAAAACAAGGGTGTAGAAATTACCCCAGCAGAAGAACAAGGCGCCAAGATTGCGATATTATTACATGATATTGGCCACGGCCCATTTAGTCATGCACTGGAAAATGTACTGCTAGAAAAAATGCACCATGAAGCCATTTCCTTGGAGCTCATGAAAGAACTCAATAAACATTTTGATGGGCAACTGCAAATGGCCTTAGATATTTTCACCAATGAATATCCAAAAAAATTTTTACACCAGCTCGTTAGTGGCCAATTAGACGTTGACAGAATGGATTACCTTACCCGTGACAGTTTTTTTAGTGGGGTAAGTGAAGGGGTCATTGGGTACGACCGAATATTGAAAATGCTAACCGTACACAATGGCGAGCTGATGGTAGAGGAAAAAGGTATTTATTCAATTGAGAAGTTTTTGGTATCTCGCCGACTCATGTATTGGCAGGTATATCTTCATAAAACGGTGGTATGTGCTGAACAGATGCTGGTAAGAATTATTAAAAGAGCTAAACAAATAAAAGCGGTCACCCCAATGCCTTTCAACCAAGTGATCAATGAGCCAGCGGGCTCCTTAAGTTTGGAACAGTTTTGTACCCTCGACGACTATGATGTGATGGCTGCTATCAAAGGGTGGTGCAATCATGAAGATAAAATATTGTCTTTTTTAAGTCGGGGTATCCTTAACCGTGAGCTATTGAAAGTTAAATATTATTCGGAGCCTATTGAAAAGAAATGGATTGAGGAAAAAACAGCAGAAGCTATGCAGAAAATGAATATTACTGCCGAGGAAGCTTCTTGGTTAGTATTTACCGGAATTGCTTCGGGAAGTACTTATAATTTTGAGGACGAAAGAATCAATATTCTATTTAAAGACGGTTCTGTGAAAGACATTTCAGCGGTAGATGACCCTTTAATTGGCAAAAATCTGGGGGGTAAAATCAAGAAATATTATTTTTGTTATCTGCGATAAAAATTACCTGATACAGCAAAACTTTGTAAATTTCTTGCTGTAATCCCCTAAAAAGGCACTGTAATTGCCTCAAATTGGCCTATAACTACTAAGGCCATAAAAAATTAAATACCTTTGCCAAAACTTTGAAAATAAGCATGAACGCAAATTTCAATCCAGACAAACAACATACTTTGGCCTCCACAGTGAATATCTCTGGAACTGGTCTGCATACCGGTATCAATGTAGATATGACCCTTAAGCCTGCAAATCCTGGTTTTGGATTTCAGTTTCAACGGGTAGATTTACCTGGAATGCCGATAATTAAAGCAGATTGCGATTTAGTCACCGATACCTCCAGAGGCACTACTTTGGAATCAGGAAATGCCAAAATAAGCACTGTAGAACATATACTTGCCGCTTTGGTAGGGTTGGGAGTAGATAATTGTCTCATTGAGGTAAATGGGCCTGAAATACCCATTATCGATGGAAGCAGTGAACCCTTTGTGAAGATGATTGAACCAATGGGGATATTAGAGCAGGATGCAGCCAAAGCTTGGTATAGCATTGACGAAAATATTACCTACTATGATGAAAAAAATAGAGTTGAAATAACTGCACTTCCTTCTGTTGAATATAAGTTAACTACCCTTATCGACTTTAACTCTCCTGTATTAGGTACTCAACATGCTACCCTAAAAAGCATGAAAGATTTTAAATCAGAAATAGCTCCTTGCCGTACTTTTTGCTTTTTGCATGAGTTAGAAGCGCTACTTGAAAACAATCTAATTAAAGGAGGAGATATTAATAATGCCATAGTAGTAGTAGACAAACCGATTTCAAGTAATGAAATGAGCAGGTTAGCGAAAGCCTTCGGAAAAGAAAAAATGGAAGTAAAAAGTGAAGGCTATCTAAATAACCTTGAATTACGCTTTCCGAATGAACCTGCCAGACATAAACTTCTTGATATTATAGGAGATCTTGCGCTAACAGGTTATGCAGTAAAGGGGCATATCATTGCCAACAGACCTGGGCACAGCAGTAATGTTGCTTTTGCAAAAAAATTAAAGCAGTACATCAAAAAAAATAAACACACTAAGGATATTCCTATCTACGATGCTAACCAAGCAGCAGTTTATAATTTACAGCAAATAGAAGAAACCCTACCTCATAGATTTCCATTTTTATTGGTAGATAAAATAATTGAACTTACAGATAAACATATCGTTGGTATTAAAAATGTAACTTTCAATGAGTACTTTTTTCAGGGACATTTTCCTGGAAACCCAGTCATGCCAGGTGTTTTACAAGTTGAAGCCCTTGCCCAAACAGGTGGTATCCTTTGCATCAATGCTATGCCAGAAGGAAAGTATGATACTTATTTTATAAAAATAGAAAACTGCAAATTCAAGCAAAAAGTAGTTCCTGGTGATACCATGATTTTAAAAATGGAACTCATAGAACCGATTCGAAGAGGAATTTGTGTAATGAGAGGAAGCGTTTATGTTGGAAATAAACTTTGTACCGAAGGAGACTTAACTGCGCAATTAGTAAAAAGAAACTAAAAAATTTTTATGACTCAATTTTTTAACAATTCAAAAAATTGTTAGTTATTAAAATCAAATTGAACCATTTGTAAATTTTCAATTCATCATGATTCATCCACATACTTATATTCATCCTAATGCAAAACTTGCGACCAATGTAAAAATTGATCCTTTCAGTGTTATTCACCCGAATGTAGAAATCGGAGAAGGTACTTGGATTGGAAGCAATGTGACCGTTATGGAAGGGGCTAGAATTGGAAAAAATTGTCGCATTTTCCCTGGTGCAGTAATCGCTGCCATTCCACAAGACCTTAAGTTTGATAATGAAGCTACCACTGTGGAAGTGGGTGACAATACCACTATTCGTGAATTTGTTACTATTAACCGTGGAAGTAAAGATCGCTGGGTAACCAAGGTAGGTAACAATTGTCTGATCATGGCTTATAGCCATATTGCACATGATTGCAAAGTGGGCAATAATTGTATCATGAGCAATAATACCCAGATGGCCGGCCATGTAACGGTAGGCGATTTTGCTATTTTAGGCGGCATGTGTGCGATTCACCAATTTGTACAAATAGGACAACACGCTTTTGTAAGCGGGGGAAGTTTAGTAAGTAAAGATGTTCCGCCTTATATCAAAGCAGGCAGAACTCCCCTGAGTTATGCAGGCGTTAATTCCATTGGATTAAAACGCAGAGGATTTTCATTGGATAGCATTAACCAGATCCTAGATATCTACCGTATTATTTATAACAAATCATTGAATACTACTCAAGCATTAAATTTTATCGAAGAAGAATTGCCTGCTACTGACGAAAGAGATGAGATTGTTACCTTTATTAGAGATAGTGGTAGAGGTATCATTAAAAGATTTACGAAAGGCAGTATGGATGATGAATAAAATCATTAAGTGCCTGAGCCGATAAGAAAGAGAAAGCTATTGGATAGAATACATTTCAGTTTACTTTTTCATTGCAATCAATTTGGACCCGAAAGGAATCGCATTACCCATGCAAATCAAACTAACCAATACCGGTAAACGCTTTAACAGAGAATGGATTTTCCGTCACTTTGATCATGAATTTTTATCTGGTAAAAGGTATGCTATTACAGGATCTAATGGCTCTGGTAAATCAACTTTACTTCAGGTAATATCCGGTTCAATTTCTCATAACGAAGGTAAAATTGAAATGATATTGAAAGGGAGTCCGCTTCTTGAGGAAAATTGTTTTCAATATCTATCTATCGCCGCACCTTATTTAGAACTGATTGAAGAAATGACTGCTACAGAATTTCTACACTTTCATTCTTCCTTTAAACCGCTTACGCATTCATTAGAATCAATACTTGCTGTTATTAATTTAGAAAATGCTGCTCAAAAACAAATTAGGTATTTCAGCAGCGGAATGAAACAACGACTCAAACTTGCACAGGCCTTTTTTTGTTCAGCACCCGTATTGCTACTAGATGAACCAACTACTAATTTAGATGCAGAGGGTATTGCATTATATCAACAACTGATTACTGAACACACTGATCAAAAATTAGTCATCATCAGTAGTAATGATCCTCAGGAATATAGTTTTTGTGATGAAGTAATTTCTATTGGAGATTTTAAATAATGTACTACGTAGTCCTGAAATTTCCTTTGGACTGAAATTTCCTTTGAAATAGAGTTATTTTACTTCAATGGGAATACAGGCTCAAACAGCCTTGATTTTTTAACGGCTGATAGTTAAAATTTCTAGCACTTTTTATTCGAGGGCGTTGCTGAATTAGCGGTTACTACTTTTTAAGCGTCGACAGAATAAAATTTTCAGAGAGATCAATACTCAATAGCTGTAATCGGTAGAAAATATCAATACCTCTGCAACAGATACACGCAGATGAAATTCACGCAACTATTAACCGATTGGTTTAATAGATTTGAAGGATGATTCGATTAGTAAAATCTTTATCTCCTACTGGCAATCAATAAATCAAGATCCGTATATTTCAAATCAAAACGTTCGCTCAGGTGGAAATTAGTAAGACTTCCCTTGAATAAATAAACACCACTTCGAATGTTTGCCTTATGCCATACCGCATGATCAATTCCGCCATCATCAGCAGTCTCGAGTAATAAAGGCATCAATACATTGCTAATAGCCTGAGAAGCAGTACGAGCAAATCCGCTTGGAATATTAGGTACACAATAATGAATCACGTCAAACTTCCTAAAAATTGGCTTTTCATGAGTAGTCACTTCACTCGTTTCAAAACAACCCCCTCGGTCAATACTTACATCTACAATGATACTTCCCGGCCTCATATTGCCTACCATTTCTTCGCTGACTATAATGGGCGTTCGACCATTAGAACTACTCAATGCCCCCACCGCAACATCACAAGTTTTTAATTGCTTTGCCAATATTTTAGGCTCAATTACTGAAGTCCATAAACGGCCGCCAATATTATTTTGAAGCCGCTTTAGTCGGTAAATGCTATTATCAAAAATCTTTACACTAGCCCCGATCGCTAATGCTGTCCGCGCTGCATATTCACCCACAATCCCCGCTCCTATAATGATCACCTTGGTTGGAGGAATACCACTGATGCCCCCTACCAATACTCCTTTTCCATTGTTAGCCTTACTTAAATATTGACCAGCGATCAACATAACCGCACTACCCGCAATCTCGCTCATGCTTCTTACAATAGGATTGTGCCCCGTATCATCTTTGAGATTTTCAAAACTTAGTGCAGTAATTTTCTTCTCCATCATTTTCTGTAAGATTTCTCTTTTCATTACAGATAAATGGATGGGGGAAATAATAAATTGATTAGGCTTCAACAACGCGCATTCAGCTTCACTGATGGGTGCACTTTTCACTAATATATCACATTCAAAAACTTCTTTTTTATGATAGGCAATCTTTGCCCCCACATCACTATAATCTATATCATTATAGCTGGCACCTTCTCCCGCGCCTGTCTCCACCATCACCCGATGACCATTGGCCACCATCACTCCCACCGCCTCTGGTGTTAGGGCGATTCGATTTTCATTAAATGAATTCTCTTTGGGAATACCAATAAATAATTGAGTGCCTTTTGGTTTAATATCTAATGTTTCCTCCAATGTTTCATAAGAAAAGGAAGGAGAAACATAAGGTTTTGATTTAGCCATAGTTGTTTACAATTGAAATCAAATAACTGTATTTGAAAGGTAGGTACAAAGTACAAATTATTACTGAAACTCGCTTCGGTATTACTCAATTTTGAGAAGCCGTAATCCTTCCATTTAAAAATCGGACCAACCCTATTAAATTGCTGTTGCTATTTTTCTAGTCTCCGTATCTACAGCAGTAAAGTACAAATGCAATGTCTCATCGGGTAAAATTCCAGCGGCCTTTTCAGGCCATTCCACCAAACAAGTATTGCCAGACAACAAACAATCTTCTACTCCACTTGAAAAAACCTCTTCTTCATTTTTTAAACGATAGAGGTCCATATGATATATAATTTCTCCAGACTGGGTGCTATATTGGTTAATGATAGAAAAAGTAGGACTAGATATATTGTCTGATACCTTTCTCGCTTTGCAATAAGCCTGTGTAAAGGTGGTTTTGCCTGCACCCATTTCACCGTGCAGTGCCAGCACCTTATAATTAGCTGAAATAGCGATTATTTCATCCGCAGCAGCCCCTATTTGATTCAATGAAAAAATTACCTCCATGTTGCAAAGATATTTTTCTTGATTAGTAATTCATTCAAGAATGGAAATAATAATTTTGTACAATGGAAAAAGTAGTCTGGAAAGTAGAGGGGATGACTTGTACCAATTGTGCATTGACCATCAATCAATATCTTCAAAAGAAAGGAAGTGCTGATGTCAAAGTTAATTTTATTGGGGGTGAGGTAAGTTTTACACTCCCAGCCGATAGCTCTAAATTGGCTATTGCCGAAGGAATAGAAGGCCTGGGCTACCATGTTGTAGATGAACCACTAATGCAACAGCTACCCAAAAAAAAGAAGTTGTTTTCAAATCATCTTCAGCGGTTCAGTTTCTGCCTTCCCTTTACCTTGGTCCTATTGCTACACATGCTTCCATGGCATTTTCATTTCTTAATGAATCCCTGGATTCAGCTAGCGATTTGTGTACCCGTATATTGGGTGGGTATGAGTTATTTTGGAACCAGTGCAATAAAAAGTCTACGCAGTGGTATCCCTAATATGAATGTGCTAATAGCGCTAGGAGCCACAGCTGCATTTGTTTACAGCCTCATTGGTACTATTGGTGATTTAGGAATGGATTATCTTTTTTATGAAACGACCGCTACCATTATTACCTTAGTATTTTTAGGAGAATGGGTTGAACATCAATCTGTATCCGCGACTCAAAAAGAACTCAATCAATTAGCACGCAGTCAACCGCTCATGGCCAATATGATTGCATTTGATGAGGAACATAAAGAATTAATTTTTCCAGTAGAGAGTTCACAACTAAGAGTAGGTGATTTAGTATTAATAAAAACAGGTGAGCAGGTACCTTCCGATTGCAAAATAATTTGGGGAGAGGCGCAGGTGAATGAATCCTTACTTACAGGAGAAAGCAGACCACTGCTTAAACAAAAAAAAGACACCCTAATTGGAGGTAGCATTTTAACTGATGGAACTATAAAAGCCCAGGTAACTGCTACCGGTAAGGATACCGTGCTCAGTAATATTTTAAATTTAGTAAAACAAGCACAAGGTGAAAAACCACCCATACAACAATTAGCGGACAGAATTAGCGCCATTTTTGTACCGGCTGTAATAAGTATTTCGATAGTAACCTTTCTATTGAATTACTATGTATTTCAAATTCCAGCAGCTGATTCGTTGATGAGAAGTATTGCCGTTTTGGTAATCAGCTGTCCCTGTGCCATGGGACTTGCCACTCCTGCTGCCATTGCAGTAGGACTAGGTAGAGCTGCTAAAAATGGAATTCTTTTTAGAAATGCAAAAGCCCTAGAATTATTTAAAAATATTAAAACCGTCATTTTTGACAAAACAGGCACACTAACAATGGGTCAGTTTGTTATTGCTGATTTTAAATTCAGTCACCTTGCTGAGGAAGAATTTAAACGGATTGTTTTTTCACTAGAAAAATATTCTAATCACCCCATTGCAAAAACCATTGGCAGCGAATGGAAAATAAATAATGCCATTCAATGGAAAAAAATTGAAGAGATAAAAGGAATAGGAATGAAAGCTGAAGATGCCGAGGGTAATATATACCAACTAGGATCTCATAAAATAGCTGCTGCCCTTACATCAGATCATTCGCATACTGCCTACTTGCTTATTAATGAAACCTTAGCAGGTTGGATCGATTTAGAAGATAAAATAAGAAAAGAATCTTTTGACGTAATATCATTTCTTCATTCTAAAAATATAGAAACAATTTTACTCAGTGGTGACTCCCTAGAAAGAACTAAGCAGGTAGCCGACACGCTCGGCATTTCTAAAATATTTGCTGAAAAATCACCTGAAGAAAAATTAGCCATTGTAGCTGAAATCAATGAAAAAACTCCAGTAGCGATGGTAGGAGATGGTATTAATGATGCACCTGCTTTAGCAAAAGCTACCATTGGAATTTCAATGAGTGAGGCTACTCAACTAGCCGTACAAAGTGCACAGGTAGTGCTGATGAATAAGGGTATCCAGCATTTACCGCTAGCCCTTGGACTTGGTAAGCACACATTTACCACCATTCAACAAAATTTATTCTGGGCCTTCATCTATAATATTGTAGCCATTCCCATCGCTGCCATGGGCCTATTACATCCCGGCATAGCAGCACTAGCCATGGGATTTAGTGATGTAGTCTTAGCAATAAATTCTATTCGGCTTAACTTTAAAAACGTACTATAAAATCATTAAATTTAACTTTCGATTATATAGTTCCAATCTCATTTTATACAACTAATGAATGAAAAACATGGATGAGTTAAATCAAAAAATAGAAGACATTGAACCGCTAACTCAAGAAGAGCTAGAAGAAATGAAAGCGATCATTAAAAAATCGATTGCGGAAGCAAAACAAAATACAAAGTTGCCTACTGAAATCAAAAAAGAATCTGATGAGTCAAAAGGCAAATTGCCTTCAGCATAAAAAAATACTTCCTCTGCCGATTATTAGTATTGTAATTCTTTAGACGAATGATTTAATTATTTTTTAATTTCCCCAACAACCAATTAGTCATTTTTTAGTTCTATTCTGGATATGACCAATGTCCATTACTGTAAAAATTTCCTTTAAGATTGAATATAAATAAATTGTACATCCAAAAAAAAAGAGGCAACCTAACTAGGTTGCCTCTATGAAAATATAATGGTAAGATTTAAATACCGCTCAATCCGAAGCCTTCTCTGTATTCGCGTTTAACGAATTGGTTTACTTCATCACAGTTAGTAATCTTCATTTGATCATGATCCCATAATAAAGTAATGTTACGAGCAGGGAAAACTTTTCTTGGAGGCATAGCACGTTGTGCACCAGTAGCCGTTGCAGCTGGAGCAGCAGCTACAGGAGTAGAAGTTCTTTCTACGTTGTAACCTCTGATAGCCAAGTTAGCAACAAGCATATTCTCCACTACCATTGCAGCTTTATCAAATGGAGAACTTGTTTCACCTTTTCCGTATCCTTTCAAACAAGCTTCAACCCATTGTTGATAGTGAGCTTCAGCACCGCCTGGTACTCTTGGATATTTAATAGGTAGTTTCTTAATAGCTGCTTCTTCCATACGTGAAACCGGTAATAGTCTAGCACCTGCTGAGTAGCAACCTGCAATCATTTTACCTTTGGTACCGATGAAGATCATTCCACTACCGTCGCTTAGCGCTAAAGTATCTGTAGGCTCCATTTCTTCTGGTCTTGGAGGGGTTAATCCACCATCCATCCAGTGAATCTTAATATTTGGAAGTGCCTTACCATTCTTACCTTTTTTAGGGTTAGCAAAAGTTAAAATAGTATTACTTGATGGAGGGCAAGCATCTGGGAATTCTTCTTGCTTTAATCCCATACTTGGATTACCTAAACTGGTTTGAACTGCATTTACATATCCAAGATTAAGAACAGTCATTGGAGCTTCGAGGATGTGAGCACCCATATCACCAATTACACCGGTTCCGTAATCCCACCATCCGCGCCAATCAAATGGAGCTACGTGAAAAGCATCATCATAAGAAAGACCAGGAGTCATGCCATTACGCTGCTGACCAGTACGGCCAGAAGGATAAGGTTTTGCTTTAGCAGAACTCTGCCAAAGATCCCAGTTAAATGTGCTTGGAGGCGTTCCTGTTTTAGTAGGCCATTTCATTCCACCTTGTGGCCAAACTGGACGGTTAGTATAGCAATAAACATCTGTTACTTCTCCAATTAGACCCGCCTCATACCATTCTCTCATTTGGCGAACGCCATCATTTGATGAACCTTGGTTACCCATTTGGCTCACTACCTTATGCTCACGAGCAAGTTGTGCTAGCACACGTGCTTCGTAAATATCATGGGTCATTGGTTTTTGAACCCAAATATGTTTACCATGAACGATAGCAGCAGAAGCAGCTACAGCATGGGTATGATCTGGTGTAGAAACTGAAACAGCATCAAAATTTTTGTGCTCTTTTTCCATCAACACTCTCCAATCCTCATATACTTTTGCGTCAGGATATTTTTTAAAAGTACCTGCACCTTGTAATTGGTCAACATCGCACAAGAAAGCAATTTTAGCTTTTTCTTGTGGTACAAATGCTTTTTTCTCCTCATCCCATCTTCTCATAAATCCAGCACAGTCACTCGTTCCCTTTCCACCAGCACCAATCGTAGCAATGTACAAGGTGTCGCTAGGAGCAGTAAATCCACGACCCAACACATGGCGAGGGACGATGTAAAATCCAGCTGAAGTCAAAGCAGCATTGCGAATAAATTCGCGTCTTGGATTTTTAGTTTTGTTTTTTGTTTCTTTCTTCATAGAAATTTTTTTAAGATATAGCAAATTAGAATTAGGACTTCAAGTTAGTATTAACTATTAATCTAACCAAATTTAAATAAAGCTCGATTTGATATTAATAAATTTAAGATTTGATAGGGCTCATTATTAAAAACTATTATAAGAAACCTGGCATTTGAATCTAATTTACTGACTCAATTTCTTGTCTCAAAAACTGTATAGTTTAAACCAAAAATAGCATTAGTTTTTACTTACCCATTGTCCATCAATCATCACTTTTGAAATTTTAGTAAGATATTCGAAGGGGTCTCCATCAAACAACACTAAATCCGCATCTTTTCCTTTTTCAATACTACCCACTCTTTTATCTATTCCTAATAATTTAGCTGGATTCAATGTGATTGATTTCAAACCTTCTTCATAAGGTAAACCATAGGTTACTGCTAATGCAGCTTCAAATAATAAAACATGTGTTTTAGGCACATATCCTTCATAGCCTGTTTCAATGCTCACTTGAATATTAGCAGCCGTTAAGATCGCAGCACTTTCTCTTGTCATATTGACCATATCTCCTGCATTTCTTGACATAGTAGAATGTAATATAACTTCTGCTTTGCAAGCCTTAATTTCATCAATTAATCTATACGCTTCTGCAGCTCCATCGATCACCAATTTAAAATTAAATTCTTTAGCTAAACGAATGGCATTCATGATGTCATTTGATGAATTTACGGTAATTAATGCCTTCACTTCACCCTTTAATAACTTACCTAATGCCTCGTATTTTAAATCAATTGCTGGGCGTTTAGCGGTGTCTTTATCGTTTTGTTTTTGTAGGTACGCCTGAGCTTTCAAGAATTCTGTTCGAATCATCGCAATTTGTTTTGCTTTTGTACCAGGACTAGTAAAATTGCCCTCCACCGAAGCGCCAATGGTCATGGCTAACATTTCCATAGGCACAAGTGTCACTTCATCAATCTTGCCGGGCTTGGTTTTAACAACCATTGTTTGTCCACTTACTAAAGCACCAATACCATGTCCAGTATGCATGGTGGTAACACCAAAGTCTCTGACATAGGCTACTAATTTTTCTTCAGGATTATACGCATCGATTGCTCTTAATTCGGGTTGAATAGGAGAAGATTTTTCTAATTGGTCTTGATCAGTAGGAATATTTAATGCTCCCGATAATCCCACTACACTTCTTGCATCTATAAAACCAGGTGTAACCACATTAGAAGCAACTACTGTATAATTTTTGGGGATAGTAATTTCTTTAGCAGTACCTACCTTTTCGATTTTTCCATCTTTTATAAGTATCACTCCGTTTTTAATCGGCGCCCCACTCACCGTATAAATAATTTCTGCTTTAATAGCTGTTTGCGAATGCGCTATGAAAGGCATCATTAACAAACCAATGATTATTTTATATAAATTTTTCATTTGAATTTTTTTTAGTCGATTTATTAATTACCAATTTCATCATCATGATTCATGTATTCTTCTCTTAGAGATGAATAGACTTTAAATCCGCCCACTAAAAATGCTTTGTCAGCAGGATTAGTAATGTCATAGCGCTTCTTACCCTCTACCCATGTTTGTTCTACTTTAGTGTATAAACTAAAAGGATCTCCAGATAAAATAATAAAATCTGCATCTTTACCTTTTTCCAATGAACCAATTCGAGAAGATAAATCAAGCATTTTTGCTCCATTAATAGTAAGTGCTGCTAAAGCTTTTTCTTTATCCATGCCAGCCCTAACACCCATTGCTGCAGCACGAATCAATAAACGAGAATCGGTAACTCCATCGTCTGTATGAAAGCCAGTTAAAACTCCAGCATTTGATAATGCAGCTCCATTAGTAGAAGAATAATCCATCGCTTCTAATTTACCACCGGGCGATTCAATAACAATAATAGAACAAGGCACTCCTGATTTGGCTATTTCATTAGACACTTTCCAACCTTCACTTACATGATGCAAAACGGCTCTAAAACCAAATTCTTTTATTAAACGAATGGCGGTTAAAATGTCATTTTCTTTATGCGTATGAAAATGCACTACTCTTTTACCTTCCAACACCTCAACCAGCGGCTCTAAACGAAGATCTCTTTCAGGAAGTTTGGAGGAATCTTTTGCTGCCTTATCTATTTTGCTTTTATATTCTTTTGCTTTAGTAAACAAATCTCTGTCCATAGCTGCACTCTTTGCTCTAGTAGCAGGAAAGCCACCTGTTCCTCTCATTGGATTGGTTCCATTGGCCATTTTCATGCCACCAAACAAACCCTTTTCATTTATCATGATCAAATCTTCCATCACTTTTGCTGCACGCATTTTTACATAAACCGTTTGACCGCTCATTAAGTGTCCACTTCCTGGCATAATATTTAATGTAGTGAGTCCGCCTGCTAATGCTTTTTTAAATCCATCACTGGTTGGATTGATGGCATCAAAAGCCCTTGCGTCAGGATTTAAAGCGGCAGAATAATCACCTCCTTCTGGACCACCAAGATGTGAATGAGTATCTACTATTCCTGGCATAATCACTTTACCCTTTGCATCAGTAATCACTGCATCTGAAGGGATTTTTAAAGAGGCATCGCCGACAGCTATAATTTTGCCATTTTGAACAATCACTGTTCCATTTGGAATAGGCTGGCTAGTTATCGGATAAACAAGCGCGCCTTTAAATGCCACTGGCTTGTCTTGTGCAGAAAGATTGGCACAGATAACTATACCAATAAACAAGAATAATTTTTTTTTCATACAAGTTGATTTTTAAATAAATAAGATGAAGCTGTCAAAAAAGAATTTTTCCATCTTTGATTCATCTTGGAGAGAGTGAAGGTAAAAAAACTGTTTAAGATTTAGTGATTCCTTTTAATTATAAGTTGAAGAGATTGTTATTAAACATAATATTCAGTATTAGCTAAACTAAATAAAAATATAAAAACAACATTAGTTTTATACCTATTTTGCACCCTAGCAAGCGCCTGGTAATTCAAAAATTTACTAACCAAAACTGCCTTTAAAAATATCGTTTTGACCAAAATTTCCATCCATCAAATTTTAAAAGAAAATTGGGGGTACGATGAATTTCGACCCTTACAGAAGGATATTATCAATAGTATTTTGGAGGGAAAAGACACCTTAGCTTTACTACCCACGGGAGGAGGGAAATCTATTTGTTTTCAGGTTCCAGCATTAGCAAAAGAAGGGATTTGTTTAGTAATAAGTCCCTTAATTGCCCTGATCAAAGATCAGGTGGAAGGATTAAAGAAAAAAGGAATTTTAGCCTTATCGATTTACTCAGGAATGAGTTTTTTAGAAGTAAAAAAAACCTTGCAAAATGCTGCTCATGGAAACTATAAATTTCTGTATGTTTCACCCGAAAGATTAGCAACCGATTTGTTTCTAGATTATTTACCTTCTATGAACATCAACCTCATAGCGGTGGATGAGGCACATTGTATTTCACAATGGGGCTATGATTTTAGACCCTCTTACTTACGCATTGCTGCTGTAAGGGAACAGCTGCCTAAAATACCCATACTCGCACTGACTGCCTCTGCCACTCAATCTGTGCAAAATGACATTTGTGAAAAATTGCTTTTTAAAATAACCGAACAAAGATTTCAGCAATCTTTTGAAAGAGCCAATCTATCTTATAGTGTTTTTAATGTAGTATCTAAACAAAACAAACTGCTAGAAATTCTTAATAATGTAAAAGGAAGTGGAATTGTTTATTGCAAGAGTCGCAAACAAACCAAAGACATAGCAGAATTGCTTACGCTAAATAATATTAATGCAGATTTTTATCATGCAGGTCTGAGTAATGATGAAAGAAATAAGCGACAAGAAAATTGGATTAACAATTCCACTCGAATCATTACCTGTACCAACGCTTTTGGTATGGGCATTGATAAGCCGGATGTAAGATTAGTAGTACATTATTCAGTACCAGATTGTATTGAAAATTACTATCAAGAAGCTGGAAGAGCAGGCAGGGATGGCAAAAGAGCTTACGCGGTAATGCTATATAATCATCGGGAAGTAGCCGATATGCAATTACAAAGCGATATTCGATATCCAGATAAAGCAACGATTAAACAAGTCTATATCGCCATAATGAATCATCTACAAGTAGCCGCTGGTAGTGGAGAAGGTAATAGTTTTGATTTTGACATGGCTAGTTTTTCGGCAGCTTTTAAAATCAATATGCTTACTGCTACTTATGCCATTAAGACTTTAGAGCAAGAAGAGATTCTTTGGTTTAATGAAGTCTTTTTTAAACCTTCCACACTAGTATTCAACAGCAACAGAGAGCAGTTAGAAGATTTTGAAAAACAATTTCCTTCCTTTGAAAAGTTGATTAAAGGATTACTCAGAAGTTATGAAGGGATTTTCGACTACCCTGCAACGATATATGAAACTGAGCTAGCAAGATTTATAAAAAAAAGTACAGAAGAGGTGAAGAAAGAATTAAAGCAATTACAACATTATGGTATTGTAACCTACGATGCACAAAAGGATACACCTCAACTTAGCTTAAGAATTAACAGGATGTATGCGGATAGCTTTATAATTAATTTGGATAACTATAATGAACGAAAAAATAATTTCGAGACCAGAGTAAAAGCCATTACCGAATTTATAACCAACACCATAAAGTGTAGAAGTCAAATTATTGGTAATTATTTCAATGATCATGCGATAAAGCGCTGTGGGATTTGTGACAATTGCATCAATTTAAAATCGCTTCGGATGAGTAAGGAAGAGTTTGAAAAAATTGCACTTTACATTCTAGAGTGGAGCGAGCAGCATTCAGGGGAGATGAAGGAATTAATTGAAAGTGGAAAGCCCTTTAAAAAGGAAAAGATTTGTAAGGTGCTCGACTATCTTCAGTCAGAGAAAAAGATAGCAGTTAGTAGAGAAGGGAAAATTAGTTTAGCTACCCGGTGAGTCACTGGCAAGCTGAGTCACTAGGGGGAGTGAGTCACTCACACTGACGAGTCACCAAGGGGAGTGAGTCACCGGGGGGAGTGAGTCACTGGCAAGCTGAGTCTCAAGGGGGAGTGAGTCACTCACACTGACGAGTCGCCAAGGAGAGTGAGTCACCGGGGGGAGTGACTCACTACCTATTTTTTCGGATTCTTCGATTTCTAAATGAGTAACTAGCTCCCTGATACCAGGCAATCGCTTCATTTATCAAACTATCTGATGCAGGAATTTCAGCTGCAACACCAGTCTCAAAATTGGGCTGATAGGTTGCTACTCTTTTCTGCGGCGAAAGTATTACCAGCTGACCAGCTCTTATATAACCCAAATTTTGATAGGTACTTATAAACACCCGATCTCGATTAATGGGTGTCTTATAAATATCCAATCCAAAAAACTGGCTGGTGTAAGGAATATTAAGTAAACCCAATAAAGTAGGCGCTAAATCAATTTGACTAATTAGCCTTTTTTCAATGGTAGGCTTAATTAATTGGGGAGCATAAATGATGCAGGGGATATGATATCGATTAACAGGCAAATCAGTTTTACCTGCACTGCGTGAACAATGATCCGACACAATCACAAAAACAGTTTGATCAAACCAAGGTTTTTTTGCAGCTTCCTTTAAAAAACTATGAATAGCATAATCGGTGTACTTAACCCCACCAGCAGAGCTTTGAGCTGAGGAAGGAATATCAATCCTACCATCAGGATAAGTGTAAGGTCGATGATTACTGACAGTCATCATATGATTAAAAAAAAGTCTTCCCTCACGATAACTTTTATCACACTGATCGAGTGTATACTGAAAAGTAGCCTCGTCATCAATTCCCCAGGCGGTAGTATGGTGAACTAATTGTTCAGGAATATCACCCTTATCCAATACTTGATATCCATTATGCCAAAAAAAATAACCCATGTTATCAAAAAAACTGTTCCCCCCATAAATATAGCGCACGTCATAACCACTTTTCTTAAATACAGATCCCAATGAAAATAAGTCTTCATTTTTTGGACGACGAACAATCGATTGCCCAGGTGTGGGAGGAATAGCCAGTGTGAGCGCTTCTAAGCCTCTTACCGTCCTAGTTCCAGAAGCATAAAAATTACTAAAAAACAAGCTGTTAGGAATCAAAGAGTCTAGATAGGGTGTAATATTTTCTTTATTACCAAAATACTGCATATAGTCGCCACTTAAACTTTCTACACTAATCAAAACAACATTCCAATGATGACGAGGACTATCGGGTTTGATCACGCGTTCAATACTCAGCGGGTCGGCTGCAAACGTTGCATTAGGCGCCTGCAGCATCGATCGAAGTAAGGTGAAATTAGCCGTATCATTCCTCTCGATATAAAATTGATGATAATCAATTTCATTATTCCAAAATGCAGCTCCAAATTCATAGATGCCATTTCCTCCTAATTCATTTACATAGTTATTTTTACTAATAATTTTATACTGGTTGTTAATTAAAAAATAACCACTTAAGGGTAGCAAAGAAAAAATTAACATCACTATCGTGCGATGAAGAAATCGCATACTTATCTGTTGCGATGCAATAATTTTTCCTTTAAGCAAAAAAAGAATTATCGATACCACTATAACCACCAAAGAAATAATCAAGGGCATGTTATAAGATTCCCAGATATTTTCCAACACTTCATTGGTATAAATTAAATAGTCGACTGCTATGAAATTGAATCGCACCGTAAACTCATTCCAAAAAATAATTTCGCTACCAGCTGCGGTAACTAAAATAAAACAGATAATGGAAAACAAAAGAAATAGAGGGAGGCGCTGCCATTTTTTTTGATACCAAGAATCCTTCATTAGCCAACAATAGATTGCTACGGGTATAGCAAAAAAACTACTTACCGTAAGGTCATAAAGCAAGCCAATTAAATAAATGGTAAAAAAGCGAAAGAGTGTCAATTCTAAACTAGACCAGCTTTTTATCATTAATATTACCCTAGTAATAAAGCTGATTCCAGCTACCATCATTGCAATTACAGCAACTGGTCCAAAGCGGTGTTGAAAAATTGATTTCCTATTGCGCATATACAAAAATAATCAATAGCCATCAATCCTATCAAATAATAGGTAGGATTCGATAAACTTAGGCCTCTGAGTACCATTCATCAATTTTATGTTAAAGAATAGCAATTATATTAATAAAATCCTATTTTTAACATTCAAATAAATCGAATATGAAATCAAAATTATTTTTCTTTTTTGGATGGGCTATGACCCTTTCGGTATCGGCTCAAAAAGTTGCCTTTACTGAGTATAAATTAAAAAATGGCTTGCATGTAATATTGCACCAAGATAAAACAGCCCCGGTAGTGGCCGTCTCTGTAATGTACCATGTAGGTAGCAAGGATGAGCAGACCAACCGTACTGGCTTTGCCCACTTTTTTGAACACCTTCTTTTTGAGGGAAGTGACAATATCAAAAGAGGTGAATTCATGAAAATTGTAAGCAGTAATGGTGGGCAAAATAATGCTAACACCACTCAAGACCGCACTTTTTATTATGAGGTTTTTCCTTCTAACCAATTGGCTACCGGTCTTTGGCTTGAAAGCGAAAGAATGCTTCACCCTGTAATTAATGAAGTGGGGGTTAAAACTCAAAATGAAGTAGTAAAAGAAGAAAAAAGATTACGTGTAGATAATCAGCCTTATGGTAATTTTCTAAGTGAGATAATGAAAAGGCTTTTTACTAAGCATCCCTACAATTGGGTGCCAATAGGTAGTATGGCTGATTTGGATGCAGCCACCTTAGAAGAATTTAAAGCCTTTAATAAAAAATATTATACCCCTAATAATGCTGCCTTAGTGATTGCTGGAGATATCGAAATAGAAAAAACTAAAAAATTAGTAGAACAATATTTCGCTGAAGTTCCATCAGGTCAGGCTATCACTAGAACAGCTGCCAAAGAAACACCTATTACAAAGGAAATCATTGACACCGCTTATGATAGCAATATCCAAATACCAGCAATTTTAGCTGCCTACAGAGTTCCGGGTGAAACCGAAAAAGATTCCAGAGTTTTAGAAATGGCTTCGGCAGTTCTTAGCCAAGGAAACAGCAGTCGTATGTACAAAAAAATGGTGGATGAGAAAAAGAATTCATTACAAGTTGCCTCCTTCAACTATTCATTAGAAGATTATGGCGCCTACATTACATTTGGATTGCCCAATAATAACACTCCGCTAGACACCCTATTGAAAGATATGGATGAAGAAATAGTAAAATTGCAAACCACGCTTATTAGTGAAGCTGAATTCACAAAATTGCAAAACCAATTTGAAAATGATTTTATTGGAAAAAATAGCCAAATGTTAGGAGTTGCAGAAAACCTTGCAAATGGTTACACCTTCTTCAAAAACACCAATAATATTAATACTGAACTGGAAGAGATAAGAAAAATAACTAGACAAGATATTCAGAATGCTGCAAAAAAATATTTAAATAAAAATCAGCGAGTAGTGGTTTACTATTTACCAAAAAAATAAATTAAGAGATGATATCATCTCCATCAACTTCTTTACACCGAAAAAATACATTAGATGAAAAAAATAATTATAGTTGCGCTAAGTGTTGTTTTATTTCAGCACGGGTTTGCACAAACAAAATTAGACAGATCAAAAAAACCTGCCGCTGGTCCAGCTCCTGTCATTTCGATAAAAGATCCAGTAGTATTTACGCTCGCCAATGGCATGACCATACTAGTAGTAGAAAACCACAAACTACCTAAAGTAAATGCCTCCCTTAGTATTGATGCGGGTCCTATTATGGAAGGTAATAAGGCTGGTCTCCTAGATTTAATGGGACAAATGTTAGGTGAGGGAACCACCTCAATGCCGAAGGATAAATTTGATGAAGCCGTTGACTTAATTGGGGCTAATGTAAGCCTTTCTGCAGGAGGCGGATTTGCAAGTTCATTGACAAGATATTTTGAAAAAGCATTTAACCTAATGGCGGATGGAATTAAAAACCCAGATTTCCCAGCATCCTCTTTTGGTAAATTAAAATCGATGACCATCACTGGATTAAAAGCAAATGAGAAAAGCACTGCTGCTATTTCAGCTAGGGTTAACAAAGCACTGAGCTATGGCAAGCAAACTGCCATGGGTGAATTTACCTCGGAGGAAACAGTAAAAGGGCTTACCATTGAAGATGTGAAAGATGCGTATAAAAATTATATTACTCCTTCACGATCCTATTTAACTTTTGTAGGTGACATTACCCCTGCTGCAGCTAAGGATTTAGCGACCAAAGCATTTGGTAACTGGACAGGTAAAAAGTTAACTCTTCCAAACATTCCAATTGTAGAGAATCCTAAAAAAACAGAAATTGATTTTGTGGATGTTCCAACCGCAGTTCAAGGAGAATTAAATATTGGTAACCTTATTTATAATCCACTTAGTAATAAAAACTACCATGCCTTATTATTAGCGAATCAAATATTAGGTGGTGGAGCAGAAAGTAAGTTATTCATGAACCTTAGAGAAAAACATGGATTTACTTATGGCAGTTATTCAAGAACTGGAGGAGGACGTTTCCAAAGCCTGTTTACTGCAAGTGCAGCCGTGCGTACTGATAAAGTAGACAGTGCAACGGCAGAAATTTTTAGAGAAATATTAAACATGAGAGATGGAAAGATAACCCAAGAAGAACTAGATAATGCTAAAGCAAAATACAATGGTTCCTTTGCTCTAGGTATGGAAGATCCTTCTAGGACGGCTACTTATGCTTCCAATATACTTATCAATAATTTGCCTAAAGATTTTTACAGAACCTATCTCCAAAAAATAAATAGTGTAACCTTGGAGGACATTAAAAATGTAGCGAAGGCTTATTTCAATGAAAGTAGTTCTAGAATTGTAATTGTAGGTAATGGAAGTGTTATCATTCCTAAATTAATGAGGTTAGGCTATCCCATCAAAAAATACGACCGCAATGCAGATCCGGTAATTGAAAAGCCGAAAGATAAAAAAGTAAATGAGACAGAGAAGAATACCTATAATATTTCTGCAGCTGAAATTGTAGAGAGCTATTTAAAAGCTATTGGAGGAAGAGATGAGATTCAGAAAATCAACAGCATTTCCTCCACCATTGGACTTGAGATGATGGGTAGAAATTTTGAAGGTATTGAAAAGAAGAAAAACCCTAATCTACAATTTACAGAAATTAAAATGGGAGCTATGACCATTATGAAATCTGTATTTGATGGCAAAGTAGGTTTTCAGCAACAAGGTCCTCAGAAAAAAGATTTATCTGCCAAAGAAGTCAAAGAAGCGTTAGATGAAAAAGGTATTATTCCACAATTATTTTACATCACTAGTCCCGAATATAAAATGGATTATCTAGGCCTTGGAAAAATAAATGATGAAAACACTTATCGATTAAAAGTAGTGATGCCTAGTGGAAGAATATCAGTTCAAGAATACGCCGCTAAAACTGGCTTATTGCTAAAAGAAGAGACCACTACTGCTCAGGAAAATGCGGATGTTCCGATTACAATAGAATATAAAAATTACATAAAAGCCGGCAAGGTTTTACTACCAGGAGAAGTAACGAGAACTGTTGGAGGTCAAGAAATTCCATTTAAATACAAGGAAATCAAAATAAATGAAGGGGTTTCAGACGCAGATTTTAAATAATTTTTAATAAAATTTACGATAAAAGCCATCTAGTTCTAGATGGCTTTTATCGTAAATTAATACTTCAAGCTCTTTTTTTGGTATAGGCTAGCCGTTCAAAACAAAAGGGGAACAATTACTCAATGCTAACATTAGAATTAGACTGTACTCAGTAAAAAATAGATTGTTAAAATAAACACAGAATTACCTTTAACAAAAAAATAGGCACAAAATTTGTGTAAATCAATTTGAATTAATTTTATTTGCCTTTAAACTCTGATAATATGGAAGCAACAAAACCCAAAATACTATTGTGCGAAGATGACACCAATCTAGGAATGGTGTTAAAAAACTATTTAGAACTCAATGATTATGATGTAGTGCTTGAAAGAGATGGCCGCCTAGGACTTGCCGCATTTCAGAGAGAAAAAATTGACATGTGCCTACTAGATGTTATGATGCCTAATATGGATGGCTTTGCGGTAGCAGAAGAGATTAGAGATATCAATCCAGATGTACCCTTGTTTTTCTTGTCCGCTAAAACAATGAAAGAAGACATCATTCAAGGCTACAAATTGGGAGCAGATGACTACATCACTAAACCTTTTGATAGTGAGGTATTACTTTTAAAAATAAAAGCTGTTTTAAAGCGTAATGAAGAAACTCACCGCGAGGAAGTAAACGCAGAGTTTGATATGGGGAAATACCATTTCAACCCTCGTTTAAGAGAACTTACCATTGATGGTAAAATAAATGTTCTTTCTCCAAAGGAAAATGAATTATTAAAAATGTTATGTGAACATAAAAATGACTTATTAACTAGGGAAGCTGCATTAAAGAAAATTTGGGGCAGTGACACTTATTTCAATGGAAGAAGTATGGATGTTTACATTGCCAAATTGCGTAAATATTTAAAAGAAGATGAAACCATTGAGATTGTCAATATTCATGGAAACGGATTTAGGCTTGTAGCTGCCTAATAACAAGATAAAAAAATTAAAGGCCCTGAAAATCAGGGCCTTTTTTATACTACTAATCTTTTGAAAAAATTATTGCAAATATTCTATTTAACTAAAAAGAGTATTTCCAGAACCCCTGCTAGAAATTTTACCTAAATGCGCGTATGCCTTTGCGGTAGCCTCCCTACCTCTGGCTGTTCTTTGTAAAAAGCCTTCTTGAATTAAAAATGGTTCATACACTTCTTCCAATGTCCCTGCTTCCTCTCCTACTGCGGTAGCAATAGTAGTAATACCTACTGGCCCACCTTTAAACTTATCGATGATCACATTCAATATTCGATTATCCATTTCATCCAACCCATGTTCATCTACATTCAGCGCCTGCAATGAATGTTGCGTGATTCCTAAATCAATTGCACCATCATTTAATACCTGAGCAAAATCTCTTACCCTTCTCAATAATCCGTTTGCAATACGAGGAGTACCGCGACTACGACGAGAAATTTCATCTGCTGCATCAGTGGTGATAGATGTATTTAAAATAGATGCAGATCGCAGAATAATTTTTTGTAGCGTGGCTGCATTGTAATACTCCAATCTTGACTTGATACCAAATCTAGAAAGTAAAGGTGCTGTTAACAAACCACTTCTGGTAGTTGCACCAATAAGGGTAAATGGATTTAGATTGATTTGAACACTCCTTGCATTAGGGCCACTATCAATAATAATATCGATACGAAAATCTTCCATCGCCGCATACAAATATTCTTCCACTACATTACTCAGCCGATGAATTTCATCTATAAACAATACGTCATTGGGCTCTAAATTGGTAAGTAAACCAGCAAGATCGCCTGGCTTTTCAATTACCGGGCCACTGGTCTCTTTTATTTTAACACCTAACTCATTAGCTACAATTCTACTTAAAGTAGTTTTACCCAACCCGGGAGGACCATGAAATAAAATATGATCCAGGGCTTCTCCCCTAATTTTTGCTGCCTTGATAAAGATTCGAAGATTTTCAATGGTTTGTGGCTGCCCCGAAAAATCAGCCATCTCACTTGGCCGAATATTATTTTCAAACTCTTTCTCTTGCGCACTTAGCAACTCGCTATCTTTATTTAAATGGGGGTTTGACATAATGTAAAAATAACAAAATTAGCATTGGAGCGAACAGTAAAATTATTAAAAATTACCCTAAATGAAGCGATAGAGCTGCCGAAAGCAATTTTTGACTGCTCTTGGCATTGAAACACCTCTTAACACTACATTTCACCATTAATAAAAACTAATGTCCATTCGGTTGGCCAATTCGTAGATTTGTAAAAAGAAGGGTATTTTTAAAAATACTTCTATTGTTGAGAAAAACTAGCCCAGCATTCTAGTTGCCAAAGAACACAATTAAAGGAAAAATAAATTCAAGTATATGAAAAAGAAAATATCGACTTATTGGATATGCCAACTAGGAGGATGGGGAACCAATATTGCTATTTCTTCTTTTTATTATCTAACGCTCTCCGTTCGAAAAATCGATCATTTCTTTCTACTCATTGGCATCAGTGTATTAACAGGAATAATTTTGACTCATCTTATGCGTAGGGTCATTAAAAAATATAATTTTCTGGAAAAACCTATAAAAAAACAAATTGTTTATTTCATAATAGTGACGGTAGTATTTGCAATCATATATGCATGTATAGACACAGGAATTGAAAAAATATTTAAGCTCCGTGTTCAAAATAATCCAAAAATCTCACTACTCAATGAGATTATCCGAAACTCCCTCGATAGTTTTTTTCTATTATTTATTTGGAATTTGCTGTACTATATTTTTCACTACGTAGAAAGAACGCTTCGACAAGAAGTGGATACTTTTAAATTACAATCCTTAGTAAAAGAGCTGGAACTTAAAACAATCAAATCACATATTAACCCGCATTTTATTTTCAATGCACTCAATAGCATCAGAGCATTGGTAGATGAAAACCCTTCAAGAGCAAGGACTGCGATTACAGAGCTGAGTAATATATTGCGCAGCAGTATGCAAACTGAAAAATTGGAAACAGTCCCCCTAGAAAGAGAACTTAGTATTGTAAGAGATTATCTAGCACTTGAAAAAATGCGTTTTGAAGAAAGATTATCTATAGAATTAGATATCAAAGAAAGTACTTTGCAGCAACCCATACCTCCTATGATGTTACAAACATTAGTAGAAAATGCTATCAAGCATGGTATCAGCAAAAAAGAAAGCGGTGGTATCATTAAAGTTTCTTCAGATTTTATAAACAATCATCATGAATTATCCGTTCAAAATACGGGTCAACTCGGTAATTATCCAAATAGCAATGGCTTTGGACTAAAAAGTACGGAGGATAGGTTAAATCTGCTTTATCAAGGAAAGGCAAGTTTTGCCATCAAAAATATGAACAATGAAATGGTAGAATCTAGAATAACAATGCCATTTATAGCTAATTAATAATTACTAGTAAATAACTTTTATACAAATAAATTTTATCCATGCAAAAAGCTATCATTATAGATGATGAACGGTTAGCAAGAAATGAGTTGAAAAAACTTCTGTTAGAATTTCCAGAGATAGAGGTTATAGAAGAAGCTACGAATGCAAAAGAGGGTATTGAAAAAATTGAAATGCTGAACCCAGATCTTATTTTTTTAGATATACAAATGCCTGGAAAGACTGGATTTGACATGCTTCAAGAATTAGACAGAATACCTCAGGTAATATTCACTACCGCTTACGACGAATACGCCTTAAAAGCCTTTGAGGTTAATGCATTAGACTACCTAATGAAACCTATTGAACCAAAAAGACTGGCAGATGCATTACAAAAGTTAATTCAAGCTGAAGAAAAAGAACTGGCTGCTCAGCAAGCATTCAGCAGGGGGCTTCTTACCGAAAACGACCAAGTATTTGTAAAAGATGGGGAACGTTGCTGGTTTGTGAAACTCTCCGAAGTGCGTTTATTTGAAAGTGTGGGTAATTATGCAAAAGTGTATTTTGCAGGCAACAAACCGTTGATTTTAAAATCTCTAAATGCTTTAGAAGAAAGATTAGATGAAAAAACATTTTTCAGAGCTAACAGAAAACATATTGTAAACTTACGAATGATCGAAAAAATTGAACCTTACTTTAATGGTGGCTTAATACTAGACCTTCAGGGAGGAGAAAAAGTAGAAGTTAGCAGAAGGCAGGCAGTAAAATTTAAAGAAATGATGAGTCTCTAAAATAATTAATGAACATAAAAAATCAATAATGAAAAAAATATTTTTAACCACTGCAGCAATTTTTATCACCCTACTTACCTTCTCACAAAACATAGACAAAATAATCAATGTAGCAGAAGTAGAAAGAATTGAAAAAACACTTTCTGCAGATGATATGCAAGGTCGCAGAACATTTACTGCTGGAATTGATAAGGCTGCCGAATTTATTGAATCGGAATTTTCAAAAAATAAATTGAAGTTTTTGGGTAATGAGAAATCTTATCTCCAAAATTTTATTATGACCAAGGTTAAACCCTTACAAATAATAGGACTATTAGATAATGACTCATTGAATAGCGCCAATGTTGCTGCTAACACTACAGCTGCAGAGATCAACATCAATTCATTCGCCAATTATGAAGTAGTTAAAGTGAAAAAAGAGGATGATTTATTTAAAACAGTTTTACCCTTGATTTCACTTGAAAAAAATATTATCCTATTAATTGATACGGCTCATTCCAAACGATTCAAAAACTTAAAGCAATTTGTAGGAAATGCAAAATTTCAAACCGCCAGTTCCCAGTTGTTTATACTAACATCAAATCTTGCCCCCGCTTCAATAAAGCTGCATATTCAAAATGAAGTAATAGAGCAAAAGCTTAAAAATGTAGTAGGCGTATTACCTGGAAAAAGTAAAAAAGATGAGTATGTAATATTTAGCGGACATTATGATCACTTAGGAATTGGTAAACCTAATAATGAGCAGGACAGTATTTTTAATGGAGCTAACGACGATGCTGCTGGCACTACTGCTATGATCCTACTGAGTAAATATTTTAGCCTTTTGAAAGAAAAAAACGAAAGGACAATCATTTTTGTTGCCTTCACTGCCGAAGAAGTAGGTGGATTTGGTAGCCGTTATTTTAGTAAACAATTGAATGCGGATAAAATAATGGCCATGTTTAATATTGAAATGATTGGAACAGAAAGTAAGTGGGGTACTAGTAGCGCCTACATCACAGGATTTGAAAAAAGTAATATGGGAAAGATTTTGCAGGCTAATCTAGCAGATTCTAAATTTAAATTTGAACCAGATCCTTATCCTAAACAAAATTTATTTTACAGAAGCGATAATGCCACCCTAGCTGAGCTAGGCGTGCCTGCGCATACTATTTCAACTTCTAAAATGGACTCAGAAAAATTTTACCATACAGTGAATGACGAAATAGAGACTTTGGATATGACTAATATGACCGAGATTATTAAAGCGATCGCACTAAGTAGCAAATCTATTGTGAGTGGAAAGGATACGCCTTCAAGGGTTGAAAAAGAAAAATAATTTTCTTTTTATCAGGGATAAATTAAAAAATTTAAACTAAGGCAGGAATGCTATGGACTGCATCGGCCATTTCTCTAATCAGGGAACTGTCTTTTTCAATAGCGTTACCTACTACAATTATGTCTGCTCCAGCTTTGCAATTTAAGTAGGCCTTTTCAGGGTCTACAATTCCTCCGCCAACAATTAATGGGACAGCTATAGATTGGGCAACTTTTGAAATCATAGTCTCGGAAATAGGATTTTTAGCTCCGCTTCCTGCATCCATATAAATTAATTTCATTCCAAGCATTTCACCGGCAAGTGCGGTACAAACGGCAATTTCACTTTTATCAGAAGGTAAGGGACTTGAATTTGAAATATAGGAAACCGTAGTAGGTGCACCTCCATCTACTACCATATAGCCAGTCGACATTACTTCCAATCCGCTTTTCTTAACCATTGGAGCAGATACTACATGCTGTCCAATCAATAGCTCAGCATTTCGGCCACTGATTAACGATAGATATAATAAAGCATCCGCATATTTACTTACTTGAGAGGGACTTCCAGGAAAAAGAACTGTAGGAATTGAACAGCTTTTCCTAATTAGTTGAAGACATTGATCCAGATAATTGGAAACAACCAAACTACCGCCCACAAAAAAATAATCAACTTTGGAAGATACAGACAATTCGATCAGCTTTGCCATACTTTGATCATTTACCTTGTCTGGATCAATCAATACTGCAAAAGATTTTTTACCGGCCCTCTTTCTATCAGAGAATGAATGGTATATTCCGTTTGGCATCAATTATAGATTGGTTTTTTACAAATATCTTGATTTTTTTTTTGCTTATTAAAATAAAGATAACAAATGAAAGGCTTTAGTCACTCCCATTATATAAATAAAGTAAATTTGGGTATGGAAATTAAGGGAGAAATTAAATTTAATACTGCCCGAAGTGGAGGAAAAGGGGGGCAAAATGTAAACAAAGTGGAGACGATGGTAGAAGGATATTGGAAAATAGCCGCTTCAAACCTACTGAATGAGGCCCAAAAAGCCCTTTTAAATGAAAAACTAGCCAATAAAATCACCCAAGAGGGCTTTTTGCTGGTAAAAAGTCAAACTGAGCGGTCCCAACTAGCCAATAAGCTGTTGGTTATCCAAAAAATGAACCAGCTAGTAAAAAAAGCCCTGCTGGTACCCAAAAAAAGAAGACCCACTAGACCTTCCAAAGCTGCAAAAGAAAAAAGAATAGATAGTAAAAAAAAATGGGGGGAGACAAAGCAAAATAGAATGAAAATAAAACCTTAATTTTTGAAATAATGGAGGGTGAAATTTCTATTAACAAAAGCACCTATTTAAACTAGGAAAAAATAAAAATAATTACTGAGTGACCATTTTAAAATCAATTACTTGAAAAAAAAATTATATTTAATCCTTACCATAATGAGTGGGTTATTTTTAAGCAACTGCAATAAGACAACCACTCCTAAAACAGGGACTATAAAAATAAGTTTTAGGAATTTGGTTGGTACCCAACCGATATTATTAGATAGTAGCATATTCTCTAATAAATTTGGTGAAAAGTATTCAATCACTCAGCTAAAGTATTATATCAGCAATATTTGCTTAATCAATGACAAGGGTAAAGTAACTGAAAAAGAAAGTTATCATTTGATAAATCAAAGCCTACCTGCTAGCCTTTCCTTTACTTTCACAGTAGAAGAAAATTCCTTCTCCTCAATTCAATTTTTAATCGGTGTTGACAGTTTAAGGAATGTAAGCGGTGCGCAGTCAGGCGCTTTAGACCCACTAAACGATATGTTTTGGACATGGAACAGTGGATATGTGATGGCCAAAATGGAAGGAGTATCACCACAATCAAATCAGGTTGGCCGTAAAATTGCTTATCATATTGGAGGATTTACAGGAGTTAATTCTGTATTAAAAACTGTTCAACTGGATTTTCCAATAGGAAAAAAATTGTTAGTCGAACAAGGAAAAATTAATGAAATTAATTTAGAAGCGGATTTGAATCTATGGTGGCAGCATACCAATAATATAAAAATTACTGAGCTCCCTGTATGCACTACACCTGGGGAAATGGCAAAAAAAATTGCAGAAAATTATAGTGCTATGTTTTCAATAAAAGAAATTGTAAATAATTAAAATTGAAAACTAAAATTCTCATACTAACCATTGTGATCTTCGGTGGGATTACTATACTTTTTGACGCATGTAAAAAAAGTGATGAACATGCAATTTCTTCTGGATATCATCCTACTTATTTAACTTTTAAAATACCCGCAGGTTGGCCAACACCACCCATCGATATTTTTAAAAATAATCCCCTTACCGAAGAAGGCTTTCAACTAGGCAAAAAATTATTCTATGATGGCCGCCTGAGTAAGGATGGTAATTTTCCCTGTGCGAGCTGCCACCAGCAATTTGCAGCATTCTCTACTTATGATCACCAGTTTAGCCATGGATTTAATAATAGCTTCACCTTTCGCAATGCACCCCCTCTTTTTAATCTTGCTTGGATGAAAGAAATGCACTGGGATGGTGGCATTAACCACATTGAAGTACAACCCCTTGCCCCCATTACTGACATCACAGAAATGGCAGAAAATATTGAAAACCTTTTAAAAAAATTATCTATTGACACTGCCTATCACCGAATGTTTGCTGCTGCATTTGGAGACACTACAATTAATAGCCAAAGAATGCTAAAAGCACTCTCTCAATTTATGGGCAGCATACAATCTTTTAACAGCAAATATGACCAAGTAAAAAGAGGGGAAGCAAGCTTTACCGTAGCGGAACAGAATGGATACACCACCTTTAAAGCCAAGTGCAACAGCTGTCACACCGAACCATTGTTTACCGATAATTCATTTCGTAACAATGGGCTTTCAATCGATCCATTTTTAAAAGATATAGGGCGTATGCGTATTACCGGTAAGTCTTCTGATTCTCTAGTATTTAAAGTGCCGAGCCTACGAAACATACAATACACAGGGCCTTACATGCATGACGGAAGAATTTTTTCTCTACTACAAGTTGTAAGCTATTATCAAACAGGAATCGATATCACCCAAACAACATTAGACCCTCTTTTAAAAAATAGACTTTCTTTCACCAATCAAGAAAAAGTAGATTTAATTGAATTTTTGCTAACACTTACAGATGACGTATTGCTCCACGACAATAGATTGTCACAATCTAAATAATATCGTTTTCATTGCATTTGTTAACCTGGTTTAATGGCTGATTACACTACCCTAATGATGCTAAACAATTGAAAAATTTAATCAAGTGTAATCTAAACTAATAGTGAAGCGCCTTTCAAAATGGATAGTTAGTGATCCAGTAGCTTTAATCAATTCAAAATATTGAGTATAAATTCAATCGGATATTAAAAATTATACAAGTAAATTTGTTGACAAACATTTTATAATTGAGCAGTATAAAAAAATTAGCAGGACAAACTTTATGGTATGGACTACCAACCATTGGAAGCAGGTTTCTCGGCTACCTAATTAATTTTTCGCTTAGCTTTATTTATCAGGCTGCCGACACAGCCGATCTTACACAGATATATGCCATCGTACCATTTGTAAATATTCTTTTTACTTACGGTGTAGAAACCAGTTATTTTAGATTTTCACAAGAAATAGATAAGCATCGTCTTTATAATACACTGAATGTTTCTATTCTAAGCTCTACTATTTTATTTTCTGGCATTTTATTATTTTTTAGTCATTCATTAGCAAGCGCTACCTTGATGCCTACCCACCCCGAATATTTTGTATGGCTTACAGGAATTATTTTTTTAGATACTATTGCTACCCTACCCTTCGCAAAACTTAGGCAAGAAGGCAGACCCAGAAAATATGCATTTGTAAGAATTGCAGGTATAGCAGTGAATGTTTTTGTAGTCCTTTTTTTTATTGGTATTTGCCCTTATCTCACTGCTAATAAACCAGATAGTCCACTACTATTTTTCTACGACCCCTCTATCGGAATTGGTTATTACCTGATCGGAAACCTAATAGGCAGCGCTACAACCTTTGTGTTATTGTGGAAAGAATGGCGCAGTTTTAAATTTAATTTTGATGGTAAAATATGGAAAGAGGTTATGAAATATGCCTATCCATTGGTAATAGTAGGATTGGGTGGAATGATAAATGAAATGATCAGTCGACTTGTTTATCAGCATGTGGTAAATCTTCCTGCTAACGAAGCTAAAAGACAACTAGGGATATTTGCCGCCAATTATAGATTAGCTGTTCTGATTACTATTTTCATACAAATGTTCCGAATGGCCGCAGAACCTTTTTTCTTTAACCAATCTAAAGAAGAAAATGCAACAAAAACATATGCTAGGGTAATGAAATTTTTTGTCATCGCTTGCTGTTGTATGTTTTTAGGTATCGGGCTTTTCTTAGATGTTTTTGAAAAAATATTAACTATTAAATTCAAAGAGTATGGAGAAGGAATCCATATTGTACCAATATTAGCAATGGGCAGTGTGTTTTTAGGTATTTATTACAACCTATCTATTTGGTACAAACTCACTAATCGGAATTTATATGGCGCAGGCATTACCATCGCAGGAGCTGTTGTAACTGTACTTTTAAATATCTGGTGGATACCTCTTTTCGGATATACTGGAAGTGCTTGGGCTACCTTCAGTTGCTATGCTTTTATGATGGTAACGTCTTATTTATTTGGACAGAAATTTTATCCCATTCCATATGCTAAAAAGAAGTTAATCGCCTATCTAGTGCTGACTACGCTCATATTCTTTATTCACAAAGGCTTAGGATTGATCAGTGATAATATTTATTATTCAATAACCACCGCCTCCATTTTAATGTTTGCATTTATTTATTTTGTGGCCAATATTGAAAGAAAAGAATTTCAACAATTCCCTGTGATTGGGAAATACTTTAGGGGCAAAACGAATTAGCTTATTTTTTTTACTTCCTTACCTGGTTTTGCGTATTCAAATCTCGCAATTGGCTCGGTAGAATAATAACCATCTAAACCCAATGAAGTAATTGTTTTTGCTTTATTAGCATCTATAAAACCATCCTGTTGTATAAGCCCTTCTTTTAGTAAAACATGTGTAATGGAACCTATAACTAAAAAAGTATTATTATGAGTGATAGGAACTATTTCAACTAATTCTAATCCATATTTTATTTCACTCTCGGCAACAAAAGGTGCTTTAAAATTTTCTAGAAAAAAAGTTTTTAAACCCGTCTCTTCGAATTCGTTTTGATCAGCAGAATATTTAGCGCTAGTTTGATGGGCAGCTGCTACAAAAGATGGTTGAATATGATTGATCGTATATTGCTTAGTAAGTTCAATATTTTGAATGGTATGCGGAGCCGCTTCAACTGGCCGATTAATAAAGCCAATCAATACCGGATCAGCACCAATATGAATGATATTTGAAAAAATAGCCAAATTAGGACTTCCATTTTCACTCACTGTCCCTAATAAAGAAACAGGTTTAAAGCCCTGTAGACTATTAATAAAATTGGCTCGATAAAAACGATCCCATCCCTTTATTTCATCGATCGAAAAATATTGCATAACTGCAAAAGCTTTTTAAAATAATTATTGATAGCCCCTATTAATCTTTATCCTCCTCTTTTTCAATTTCTCTAATAAATGCTGCCCTTCTAGGAGCAGGCATTTGAGCATGAAGTCCCTTTACCCCTTTCCAAATTACTTCACTAAATTCATTATCAGGCACCCTGTCTTCTTTGGAGAGATCAAATTTTGCAGAGCGCTGAGACAATTCATTCCACACTACATTTTTATCATTTAAATCAATATTAGAAGGAATGGCATTGTACGTTTTATAATTAGGCGTGGGGGTAAAGCAACGCCACAAAGGAGTAGCTCCAGCATCAAATTGACTCATAGGTGCAACGCCTAAAATTAGTTCGATCGTTCTCAAAATGCCTGAAGTAGAATAAGGTGTATGATCAACAAAATTTCTTTTTACATAAGGCCCTATTACATAAGCAGGACTTCTATGTGCATCCACATGGTCTGGTCCATTTTGTGCATCATCTTCTAAAATAAAAACTACACTCTCTTTCCATACAGGACTTTTGCTTAAATAATCAACAAACATTCCTACAGCCAAATCATTATCAGCAGTATGTGCAAAAGGGGTTGGCCTGCCAATACTCATTCCTTCCGTATGGTCATTAATTATGCGAAGAGTATTTAACTGCGGTAAAGCATTAATGGCTACTAATGAATCAAAATCTCTTTTCCATTGATTAACTCTAGTAGTATCTCTAACCTTTTGATCCCAACTGGTATAATAACTGCAAAAGTGATTTTCCAAAACAGGTATATTTGCTTTGGCATTATCGGCAAACTCTCCATAAGTTCTATAACTTACTCCTGCTCTTTTACAAGCACCCCAAATAAAGTCTCCTTTATTATTAGCGATTTCTCGAGTGCCCTCCGCATCATATTCGCCTCCTCTTCCACCATAACTAGTCACCCAGTTTTTTTCTAAATAATCTGTTGCATAAGCACCAAAGCTCCAGTTATGCCCATCTGCACTTACTTCTCCATCTACATAAAAATTATCTAGTAGTACAAAATCCTTCACTAATTGGTGCTGATTAGGAGTAACTTTTTCACCAAATAAAACTAAAGAAGTATCTCCGTTACCACCTTTTACATCTCCCAATACTTGATCATAGGTCCTGTTTTCTTTAACAATATAAAACACATGTTTAATGGGAGATTTGCCATCCAGTTTTCTTGGAATTGGATTGCCTTCCTCACCCTGCGCTTCAATTTCTTTAGCCTTAGAATAAGGCGTGTTGGCATATACTTGCTTAGAATAAAGAGCCAATTGTTCTTCTGATGGAAAGTCTATAATACTCATGGACCCTTTCATCAATCCTCCAATATATTGTCCCCCCTCTTCATCATCTTCTTGGTGTTTTACTCTTCTTTTAATAGGGTTAGGACCTTTAGGATTGGCAAATGATGAGAAGCCTTTTCCGTTGCTTACCCATATTTTTTTTCCAACCACCCTCACACAAGTAGGATACCATCCCACTGGAATGAAGCCTTTGGATTTACTAAATCCAGGTTGGCTTACATCAAAAACTGCCAAGCTATTATTATCAGCATTAGCAATTAATAAAGTTTTTTCGTCAGCACTCAATGCTAGGCCGTTGGAAGTACTACCTTGAGGAGCATCTGGATAAAGTGATGAAATCAGCGTTTCAATAACTGTATTTTTATTGGTATTGATTACCGATACAGAATTATCATTTGCATTAGTTACATACAAAAGTGAACCAGTTTTATTGAGACATAGTTCATTAGGATTATCTCCTACTGGTATTTCTGCTTTAATTTTTAGCCCCTTCGTATCAAACAAAACTACTTGATCGCATCCCCAACAACTAACATACAAGGTGTTTTTATCGGGAGATAACAAACAAGTATATGCTTCCCCTTTCAAAGGATAAATTCCCTTTATTTTTTTTGTTTTTAGATCAAAGAGGTAAATTGAATTATTGTCTTTCGTGACAACATACAATAAATTCCTTGCCTCATCAATTTCAATACCAGCAGGAGAGATTTTATTAGGCCACTTTTCTCCTAAAATAAAACTATCGACTACATTTAGTTTTTTGTTAATGATGGCATACTTCCAAATGCGATTGTCATTTCCTCCAGCTGCATATAAATATTTTTCATCTGCACTAAACTTCAATCCTAACCAACTCTTTTCTATAGTAACTTGATCAATCACCCTTTGAGAAGCTACCTCTATCAACTGCAGACTCTGTTTACTTTGTCCATTATTAGTAACCGCTAACATTTTTTTTGAATTACTAACAGCAATATTTAAAGGTAAATCACCCAAAGGCAAACTTTTTCCAGCAGGAGAAAGTTTCCATCCATTTGGGAGGACTACTTGCTTTTGAGAAAAAGCAGGAACTAAAAGATTTAAAATAAAACAAAGGAGTAAAAATTGCTTTTGCATGACAGTAGAATTATTTTTCTAAAGATACAAATAGCTGAATAAATAGCATTCAATAATAGGATTAATTAAATGTTATATAGTAGTGAAATATAATGCCCTCGTTTAAAAAATGTATCTATTTATAATTATAAAGTACCTATCAAATCAGCTACCAAGGAGGTCCATCCGGTTTGATGACTAGCTCCTAAACCGCTTCCAGTATCGCCATGAAAATATTCAAAGAACAATACTAAATCTTCATTACCAGGCTTTTTATAGAACCAATTGTATTTTCCATTGAATTTTCTATCCCCCGCTTCATCGATTGCCAAAAGACTAATCACTCTTTCAGTCAAAACTTTTGACACCTCCACCAAATTTAGAAAAACACCTGATCCAACAGGACATTCTACGGTAAGTCGATCACCATAAAATTCTCCATACTTTCTGATAGAACGAATAATCAAATAATTAATAGGTATCCAAACTGGTCCTCGCCAATTACTATTTCCCCCAAAAAGATTACTAGTAGAATCTCCTGGATCATATTGAATTTCATATCTAGTTCCATCGATGGTTACAGAATAGGGATTAGCTTGATGATATTTTGATAATGCTCTAATACCGCCACTAGACAAAAATTCCTCTTCATTGAGTAATCGATGCAATAAATGAATCAATCGATCTTTTTTTACTAAAGAAATCAATATACCTTCTCCGTCACTATGCTCTTCATTAGGCCAGTAGCGATTATTTTTTGCACGATAGGTTTCAAACCACTCAATTCTTTTTTTGAAATCTGGAAGTCTTCTAAACATTTCCATTGACATGATACTCACTGCAAACAAACTAGTTAATCCTACAATACTTTGAATGCGCATAGGAATAGGATCAACGCCATCAATTCTCAGAGAATCATAGTAAAATTTATCTTCTTCATTCCAAATACTATGGCTATTGAGTGCTTCAGAAATCAATACAAAATGTTCGAAAAATTTAGTCGCAGTATCCTCAAAAGCAATATCATGCTGGGCTATCTCTAGCGCCATGTCCATCATATTGAGGGCATACATTCCCATCCAGCTCGTTCCATCTGCTTGTTCGAGTTGCATTTGAGCGGACAGATTATGGCTTCTATTAAAAACACCAATATTATCCAATCCTAAAAATCCACCTTCAAAAATATTATTACCATTTCTATCTTTTCGATTAATCCACCAGGTGAAATTAATGAGTAGTTTTTGAAAGACCCTTTTCAAAAAAGTAATATCTCCGATACCAGTAGATTCTTTTTCGATTCTATACACTTCTAATGCCGCCCATGCCTGAACCGGTGGATTAACATCGCCAAAATTCCATTCATAGGCTGGTAATTGACCATCGGGTTTCATATACCATTCACGCATCATAAGTAGCAACTGGTTTTTAGCAAATTCAGGATCTACCATTACTAAAGAAATGCAATGAAAAGCCAAATCCCAAGCAGCATACCAAGGGTATTCCCATTTATCTGGCATCGCAATAACATCTTGATTTTTCAAATGGGTCCAATCATTATTCCTCCCCTTTAATTTACCATCATTCACGGGCGTTAAGCCATCGCTATTATTCAGCCAATGTTCTACATCAAAATGATAGAATTGCTTACTCCATAAAACCCCTGCCAAAGCTTTGCGTTGTATATTTTTTAAATCATCTGAAATATTAGCTGGAAGAATTTTTTGATAAAAATCATTCGCTTCCTGCTTACGAATAGTAAAAATATTTTCAAATCCTAAATTAAAAGGCCTTTCCTCGAATTGATTGGTAAGCCTGCAATAAATTGTTTTAGTTTCACCTCCCTTTATTTTTAATTGGTACATGGGTGAAAACTTAGTTCCAAAATTCCTATTGTGTAATTTCTTTCTATTTGTTCCATGAATCACAGCATCATGAAAAGCATCTTTAACAAAAGGATTATCGTGGTGAGCTCCAGTGGTCTTATTTAAATTGGTTTCATTATCTGTAAACAAAGTGTAATCAGGATGCTGAAAGTAAAAATAATAGTCTCCTAACTTTTCGTGATCAATCTTTACGGACGTTTTATTTAAATAATTAATAGACGGTTTGCCTTCAGTTGGGTTATTTGCCCAGCGATTATAAAACCAAAGTGTTGGTAGCACAGTAATTGGAGCTGGCTTTTTATTTCGATTGGTAATATCTATTTTAATATAAATATCTTGTGAATTTTCTTTAGCATAAGTAATGTTTATATCGAAATATTCATCTTGATCAAAAACGCCTGTATCAAGTATTTCATACTCTGGCTCATGCATAGAGCGATAACGATTAGCATTTTTCAGTTCTTCATAAGGAAATTCCCTTTGTGGATATTTGTACAAATACTCCATATAATAATGAGTAGGAATATTATCTTGGTAGTAATACAATTCCTTTACGTCTTCGCCGTGATTACCTTCGTAATTTCCTAGGCCAAACAAACGTTCTTTCAGTATTTGATCTTTCTCATTCCAAAAGGAAACTGCAAAACAAAGGTTTTGAAAATAATCAGAGATTCCAGCAATACCATCTTCCCCCCACTGGTAGGTTCTAAAATGAGACTGGTCAAAAGGGAGGTAACCCCATGCATCCCCATAATATCCATAATCTTCTCTAACGGTACCCCATTGCCTTTCGCTTAGGTAAGGACCCCATTGCTCCAAAGGGATTGGCTTTTTAGCGTTCGCTGCTAAGCGTTGATGTTCTGCAGTCATGATGTTTAATTTAAAATGATTTTTATATATTGAAAGATTTCCAATACAAAAAAAGCTGGTTCATGGCAAGCAAAAAGATGTCAACTCTATTGGCTGTAAAAATACAGTTTTTAAAAATCAGTACGCCCATGAAAACAAAAAAACTACCTAAGGTGTATACAGAAAACCGTGTTTATTGAAATTTTAGGCTAAAAAATGCGATTCGAAATGAATAAACGATGCTAGCCTAAAGAAAAATAACCGAACTTTCCATTATGAAAAAATATATACTCTTTTCAATCAGTTGCTGTATTATGTCAATCATTGCGGCACAAAATAAACCTGCCTACATTTTATATAATGCCAATGGGAAAAAAGTTTCTTACAAAAAAATGATTCGTTCCCTCACGAAAAAAGATATTGTTTTAATAGGAGAGTTTCATAATAACCCTATCAGCCATTGGATGGAATTGGAGATTACCAAAGACTGTAAAAAAGAAAGGAATTTAGTATTAGGGGCAGAAATGTTTGAACAGGATAATCAAGGTGCATTAAATCTTTATCTACAAGGAAAAATTACTAGTAATGGATTAGATTCAATGGCAAGACTTTGGAAAAATTATCCAACGGACTATTCACCTTTAGTAGATTTTGCTAAAGAAAATAATATAGCTTTTGCAGCAACTAATATTCCAAGAAAGTATGCTTCGCTAGTTTCCAGAAGAGGGCTAGAAGCACTAGATTCACTTAGTACCGAAGAAAAAAAATGGATTGCTCCACTTCCTATTGCTTATGATCCTGAACTTCCAGGATACAAAAATATGATGGTGATGATGGCGGGTCATGCAACTGCAAATATGCCTAAAGCGCAGGCTGTAAAAGATGCTACGATGGCATACTTTATTTTACAAAACTTTGTTCCAGGCAGTTTATTTATTCATTATAATGGCAGTTATCACTCGGAGAATCATGATGGAATTGTTTGGCATCTTCAACAAAAAAGACCTGAACTTTCGATTGCTACCGTTACCACTGTTTCACAACAGAACCTTCATCAACTATTAAAGGAAAATAAAAATAAAGCAGATTTTATCATTTGTGTAGATGAAGATATGACTTCAACTTATTGATTAATTCTGTCATTTGTAAGCAATAAAGACTATAAAAAAAGTACAGCATCTCTGCTGTACTTTTTTATGTAAATGAGCTAGTTCCTGTGGGCTGTGCTGGACTCGAACCAGCGACCCTCACGTTGTCGACGTGATGCTCTAAACCAACTGAGCTAACAACCCTAAATAAAGGAGAGCAAAAATAAAGAATGTATCACTAGTAAAGCCGATTGATTCTTTATTTCGCAAAAATTAAATTTACTATTTCGCATTTAAATTAGAGATCAACGCTTTGCAGCTACTTGGAACTGAATCCTACTTTTTAAAAACAGAATATTAAAAATCATTACCATATCTGAAATCATGACTTCTATGATGAAGTAAATAGTAAAGAAAAAATAACCTTCTGTCTAGGCAAAAAAAGCAAAATCAAAAAAATATGTACTAATATTGACAGCGTTTAAAAATTAATAAAACTATGAGCCTTAAAAAACCAATCTCTTTGCTTCTTTGCCTTTCATTATATGCTTCAATATTTGGGCAAAACATTGTTTATACTTCTGCCAATGTGCATTCACATAACGATTACGAGCAGTCTACCCCTTTTTATCAAGCTTACCATGAAGAGTTTGGCTCAATTGAAGCCGATATTCATCTCACGGAAGGATTATTATTGGTAGGGCATGACTCCAAACACTTAACCAAAACTAGATCCTTAGAAACTTTGTATCTAACGCCGTTAACTAAATTTATCAAGCAAAATGGAGGCTTTCCTTACAAAGACAAAACCAAAAAACTTCAACTACTCATTGACGTAAAATCTGATAGTGTACTCACTTTAAATGCCCTAGTAATTTTACTGAAAAAGTTTCCAGCTATAATTCAAAATCCAAATATCCGAATTGTTATTTCAGGGAACAGGCCTGAGGAAAATACTTATACTACCTACCCTCCCTTTATTTGGTTTGATGGTCGACTTAACAAAGAATACAACAAAACTACTTTATCAAAAATTGGGTTACTAAGCAACGATTTGAAAGATTTCAGCAAATGGAATGGCAAAAGTGAATTGCCAGAAAAGGATCGGCAAACCATAAAAAATTTGGTAGAAAAAGCACATGCACAAAAAAAGCCAATTCGTTTCTGGGCAACGCCTGATTTTCCTTCAGCTTGGAAGGAAATAATGAGTTTGCAAATCGATTATCTAAATACAGATCATATTGAAGCAATATCAGATTTTTTAAGACGGCAAAATGATTCTCTTCGACTAATGCCTTATAATCGAGTCATTAAATCTGCTGGAACCGTGATTCGCTTTGGAAGACCAGAAACAGAAAATCATGCACTAGACGCTGCAATATTATCCAAGGATGGCAAAGTAATCATTGAAGATCGATATGGAATAGCCGCATTGGATATAACCGAAAAAAAGATTATCAGCCGTTGGTCCTTTGCTGACATGAACCGTTATGCAGGTTACATGAGCACCTATTCGGGCATTCAGTCTTTTACAGAAAATGGAAAAGTATTTGTAGTATGGAGTGCTGCTGGAAAAGGTAGCAAATCTTCTATAATGATTGCTGAATGGGCAAACAATAGTTTGTCAAATATTTCAGATATCGCAATTGATAAATTAAATCCAGCATTAAATGCATTGCCTAATGATATAGAAATTTCAAGAGAACAGGGAGATCTTTTTCTTTATGTAGTATTAAATGGAAATAATGAATTATTAAAAATTCGTTGGAGCGACAGAAGCATTGTTTGGCGAGCTGCAACAGGTGTTGCTCCTTATGGTGTAGCCATTGCAAACAAAAAAATATATGTAAGCAATTGGGCTGGCCCTACTGCAACAGATAGCACAAAAGAAAGAGCTGGAGTACCCTGGGGACTTGCGTATACCGATCCTCGCACAGGAGCCACTTCAACCGGAACCGTAACTGTATTGGATCTTATAACTGGAAAAAATATTCGAGAAATCAATGTAGGACTACATCCTAATGCAGTAGCTGCTACTGACAATGGAAAATATATTTATGTAGCCAATGGATCAAGTGATATAATTTCTGTAATCAATACTAATTCGGATGTAGTTACCGAATCAATCAAAGTAGGTTTACTAAATGAAAAATTGGAGTTGCAAGGAAGTACTCCTAATGCACTTGAATTGAATGCAGAAAATAATATACTCTATGTTGCCAATGGATTCGATAATGCCATCGCAGTAGTTAGACTCGGTAAGAATGCTTCTGTAAAAGGGATTGGCAATTCTATAGTGACAGGTTATATTCCAACAGAAGCCTACCCTGGCGGAATTAAACTGATACAAAATAATTTAGTAGTCGCCAATCTAGAATCGGATGGAGCTAATGTGATCGATGAAAAGAAAAATGCAAGATCTATTCACAACCAATTGGCTTCTGTTAGTATTATACCAGTGCCTGATAAAACTACCCTAGATAAATACACAGTAGCGGTCACTCAGTTAAATCTTTTAAGTAGAACTGCGCATTTAAATTTACAACCGCGAGCAGGAATAGCGCCAGTACCCGTTCCTGAAAGAATTGGAGAGCCATCGGTATTTAAACATGTGGTTTATATTATTAAAGAAAATAAAACCTATGACCAAGTTTTTGGAGATTTAAAATGGGGAAGAGGTGATAGTTCACTCTGTATATTTGGTGAAAAGGTAACTCCTAATATGCATGCCCTTGCTAAAAAATATGGGTGGATGGATGATTTTAACGCATCAGGAAAATGTTCGGCTGAAGGTCACCAATGGACTGATGCAGGTATGGTGAACGACTATATAGAAAAAAGTGTTCGTGCCTGGTTTAGAAGTTATCCTCACCGTCAAGCGGATGCATTAGTATATAATAAAGCGGGCTTTATCTGGAATCAAGCTGTTGATCACGGAAAAACAGTAAGAATTTATGGAGAAGCCTGTGAAACTGAATACGATAAAAAATTAAAATGGACAGACCTTTATAAAAATTATAAAGACGGTAAAAAACCTGATTGGAAAAACAAAACTACCATTGCAAGAATTCGTCCCCTTATTTCTCCCACCTTTCCAGATTGCGACAATATTGCTTTCAGCGATCAGCAAAGGGCAGATATATTTATTGAAGAATGGAAAGCGTATGAACAAGCAGGAAATATGCCTAACCTAATGGTAATGTCACTTCCTAATGACCATAGTGCAGGTACTTCACCAGGATTTCCAACACCTAATGCAATGGTGGCCGACAATGATCTAGCAGTAGGAAGAATTGTTGAGATGATTAGCAATAGCAAGTATTGGGATTCGACAGTAATTTTCATTACTGAAGATGATTCACAGAGTGGCTGGGACCATATCTCTGCTTACAGAACTACTGGCTTAGTGATTAGTCCTTACAGTACAGGTAGATTGGTGACTTCCAATTACAATCAGACTTCCATGCTAAAAACTATTGAACAAATATTAGGTCTGCCTCCAATGAATATTATGGATGCAACCGCCAGACTGATGACAGATTGTTTTCAAAAAACTAAAAACAGTAAAACTTTTACCGCGTTAGCGAATAATATTCCCCTTGACCAAATGAATAAACCTTTAAATGCATTAAAAGGTCAAGCAAAAAAATATGCCCTTCAATCTCAATTAGAAGTATTCAATGAAGTAGACGGAGGTGAAGATGATAAAATGAATCGAATCATCTGGTTTTATGCAAAAGGTGAGGCTAGCTATCCCGAAAGTAAATAAAATCGGCTTCGGAATTAAACAGGCGGCAACCTTGCATTTTCAAAGCTTAGTTGCCGCTTTAACCTTTCTCTGTTTGAAACCTATGGCACGAAAAATATTGTGCTATGATTAATAATAAAGCCACCGCAATATAAAAGCTAAAGAATAAAGGCCAGCGTGTTTTGTACTTACCGTATAAATAATTGATGTTTTACTCTTCAACAACTATTGGAATGACTCAAAATTTTAGCTACGATTATTTATTCCAACTGCCTTAATGCGATTTTTACAACGCCGCTCACTCAATCATTTTTATTTTAAAAAAAGTCTTGTTTACCGACATTTTCTACTTTTCTAGACACTAAAATTGTTGAGCCTTTCAATTAAAAATGCATTATTAGTAAACATTCTAGCCAAATTACCAAAAAAGTCAAATCTCCTATCTTTGCTAAAATTTTAACTACATGATGCAGTTTTTCAAAATATTTTTTTGCCTATTTTTATTAATTCCAATATTTACTATTGGCCAAAATTTAGGTAAATTGAGTGGTACCATTATAGATAAAAATTCACAGAAACAAAGTCCGGGGCTTACGATTCAAGTAATACCAGGAAATATAAAAACGATCAGTGATAGCCTAGGTAATTTTAGATTTACTCAATTAAAGCCAGGTTCCTATACACTCGAAATCACAGGAGCTTCCATAAAAACAAAGCAACTCAACAACCTGGCTGTTACCACTGGTAATGAAAATTATATTCAAATTGAGGTAGAACAAAATATTAATCAGTTGACTAATGTAGTCATAACTAGCAGTAAGAATTCTGCCAGGGCTGCTACATTAGAAAGTCCCCTAAGTATCCAAAGACTTACAACTGAAGATATCAAAAGCAATCCGGGTGGTTTCTTTGATATTAGCAGGGTGATCCAATCTTTGCCAGGTGTAGGAGGCGGAGTTTCTGGAGGTACTTTTCGAAATGATATTATCATTCGTGGTGGGGCGCCAAGTGAAAACGTATTCTATCTAGATGGAATTGAAGTTCCCATTATCAATCACTTTGGAACGCAAGGAAGTGGAGGCGGACCAAAAGGAATCTTAAATGTTCTTTTAATTGAGGATGTAAAATTAAGTTCGTCCGCATTTGATGCTAAATTTGACAATGCACTTAGTAGTGTATTTCAGTTTAAACAAAAAAATGGCAATCCTAATAAAGTTCAAGGTAATTTTCGCGGAAGTGTTACCGAATCTGCTGCTACATTTGATGGACCTTTGTCTAAAAAAACAACCTTTATTGCGTCGGTCAGAAAAAGTAGTTTAGGTTTATTAGCCAAAGCATTGAATTTTTCTTTTTTACCCGATTATACCGATTTTCAATTTAAAACTACCACAAGAATCAACGAAAAAACTACCCTCACTTTCTTGGGAATAGGCGCAATTGATCGATTCAAATTCATTGTGCCAGAAAGTTTAACACCAGAAAATCAATATGATTTAAATAGTAATCCAAGCATCAATCAATGGAGCTATACGATTGGAGCTTCAGTGAAAAAAATCATTTCCAACGGCTACTGGAATTTAAGTGTTAGTAGAAATACTTTAAACAACGAGGCGAATAAATATACAGACAACAAAAATCCTTCAGAAAGTACGCGTACGTTTAAAATTAATAGCAATGAAACAGAAAATAAATTCAGATGGGATGTTACCAAAAATCTACAAGGTGCAACAATTAGTTATGGCTTAATTGGTCAATATGTTCAGTTTGACAATTCATTCTTTCAAGTTTTGGATCAGTCTACTAGTCCTTCTACTACCATCAATAGCAATTCGAAAACCAATTTTATTAGATATGGTGGTTTTGCACAAGCAGGAACTAGATTACTAAATGATAAATTATCCTTAAGCGGAGGCTTTAGAATAGATGCAAATAGTTTAAGTAACAGTGAGCAAAATCCGCTTAAACAATTCAGTCCTAGAATGAGTGCAAGTCTTTCTTTGACAGATCTTGTAAAATTCAACGCTAGTTATGGTATTTATTTTCGCCTGCCAACTTATACGCAGCTCAATTTTAGTAACAATCGTGGAGGAGAAAAAACCAATCCAGGTAATTATATTCAAAGCACTCACTACGTTGCTGGTTTAGAGTACCTGCCTAAAAACACCTCTCGATTTACAGTTGAAGGCTTTTATAAGTCCTACAATAATTATCCAGTAAGTGTATTGGATGGAATTAGTTTGGCTAATAAAGGCACCGAGTTTGGAGCTATTGGAAATGAGTCAATTGAACAAAATGGTAAGGGTAGAGCCTATGGTATTGAATTATTTGCACAACAAAAACTAACCAATAAACTATTTGGAGTGGTTAGTTATACCCTTTATTGGAGTGAATTTTCAGGACTTAACAATCTATACGCTCCTGCTAGTTGGGATAATCGGCAGTTGATAAGCATTACTGCAGGATATAAACTTCCCAAAAACTGGGAACTTGGATTAAAGTTTCGTTACCAGGGCGCCGCTCCTTATACCCCCTATGATGAAATGGCTAGCAGAGCCAATTACTTAAACTTAGGCACTGGCACATTAGATTTTGCAAAAATTAATTCATTACGACTTTCTCCCTTTAACTCAGCTGATATAAGGATTGATAAAAAATGGAATAAAAAGAAAATAACCTATGATTTTTATATTGATGTCACCAATTTTTATGCCTCAAAGAGTGAAGGACCTAATACGTATACATTCAAGCGAAATGAAAGTAATACCGCATTTGTTACAACCGACGGAAATCCAACACAAGCCAATGGCAGCAATGCTATACCCGTGTATTTAATCAATGCTCAATCTTCATTGTTACCCAATATTGGTTTAATCATCGAGTTTTAGCTTGATACTCAGCTTTGGCAATCAATAAAATTTGTATTCCTAATTTTATTGATTGCCGCATCGATTGCTTTGATTGAAACTTTATGATTTAACAAACCCCTTTCTACGATAACCCCTTTTTGTTCAATTCAACACTTTACAGCCCATCAGTTCGCATTTACCTAATTTAAAATAGATAAATGCAGAAATTCAAACCTAAAAAAGAGCGCTTCTTTTCTTAAAATCGAACATTATACCATTAATCGGTTTTAGATTTCCCTTTCTGAGTTACCTTTGCCGCCATGCATTACGCCTCCATAGAAAATATCAGCAAAACCTTCGGGGTTAGAACACTTTTTAAAAACATCACTTTAAACGTTGAAGAAGGAGATAAAATAGCCTTGGTAGCCCGGAACGGTAGTGGAAAAAGTACGCTGCTCAAAATTATTACCGGCCTAGATACACCCGATCAAGGGACAGTTTGGGTACATAAAGATATCAAAGTAGTAATGTTACAACAAGACAATGATTTTGATGGCAATAAAAGTATTTGGGATAATGTGCTCCGACTTGACCATCCTGTTGTTAAAGTAGTAAAAGAATATGAATTATTTTTAGAAGAAGGCTTAGAAGATATTGATAAATTAGGTGAACTAATGGCTAAGCTTGATGACCTAAATGCTTGGAGTTTTGAAAGCGATCTAAAACAAATCTTAGGTAAACTTAATCTGCATCACCTCAATGAGCAAGTAAGTAACTTAAGTGGAGGACAAAAGAAAAGAGTTGCATTAGCACAAGCCTTGATAGAAGCCGATCTTCATGCAGGTCGCTGCTTATTAATATTAGATGAACCTACTAACCATCTGGATGTAGAAATGATTGAATGGTTAGAGGAATATCTATCCGCTGCAAAAGTTACCTTGCTTCTTGTTACCCATGATCGTTATTTTTTAGATGCAGTATGTAATGAAATTGTAGAAATTGATGAAGAAAAAGTATACGTCTACAAAGGCGATTACGATAATTTTCTAGAGCAAAAAAGTCTTCGACTTGAAGTACAACAAAGTGAATTGCAGAAAGATAAAAATATTTTTCGCAAGGAATTAGAATGGATGCGCAAGCAACCTAAAGCACGAACTACGAAAAGTAAAAGTCGCCAAGATGCATTTGCTGAGGTAGAAGATCGCGTAAAACAAAAAAAGGATGTTGAAGAAGTTAGCTTACAAGTAAAGATGACCCGACTCGGTGGAAAGATTCTAGAGTTGATAAAAGTTTATAAAAGCTATGGAGACCTCACTATAATGAAGGGGTTTGATTATACTTTCAAAAGAGGTGAAAGAATTGGTGTAGTAGGAAAAAACGGTGTAGGGAAATCAACTTTTTTGAAAATCGCTTTGCAATTAGAGAAGCCTGATAGCGGTAAAATCAATCATGGAGATACCGTGGTTTTCGGGAATTTTAGCCAAGATGGATTGGTATACAAAGAAGATAAAAGAGCTATTGAATACGTAAAAACAATGGCAGAATTTTTTCCACTCAATGATGGCAGCAAAATCAGTGCAAGCCAGTTTATGGAAAAATTTGGTTTTTCAGCTGAGCAACAGTTTACACCACTTAGCAAACTAAGTGGTGGTGAAAAGCGCAGACTTCATTTAATGAGTGTGCTTTTCTTAAATCCCAATTTTCTAGTACTCGATGAACCTACCAACGATTTAGATTTACAAACCTTAAGAACGTTAGAAGAATTTTTAATGGAATACCCTGGCTGCATACTCATTGTAAGCCATGACCGTTACTTTATGGATCGAATGGTTGACCATCTTTTTGCATTTGAAGGTAATGGGGTCATTAGAGATTATCCTGGCAACTATACGCAATACAGAGAAGCTGTTGCCAATGGTAGCCTAACCGACGACCGACAGATAATGAAACAAGAGCCAAAAGTAGCCGAACCTCTAAAAGAAACCAGTTCAAGTGCTACGCCGCAAAAATTTTCATTTAAAGAAAAAAGAGAATTAGAATTGTTAGAGAAGGAAATGCCCGAGTTGCAAAAAGAAAAAGCTGAGCTGGAAATAAAAATGAACGATGGCAACCTTGGTTTTGAAGAACTACAAAAAGCGGCAGAACGCATTGGAATAATTGTTCAGCTACTAGATGAAAAAGAAATGCGTTGGCTGGAACTAAGCGAAAAAGCTTAGAAAATTTTTACTTATAACAAATTGGATTAATTCACTAAATCTATTTAGAACGGCACTCTAGCTGTCCCATCAGAAGTAGCTACAACATAAGCTTCGGACTGAATAGCAAACTGTTGCTGATATGCCAGAATAGTTTGCTGTATAAAATTTTCTACTCCAGCCTCTTCCACTATATTAATGGTGCAACCTCCAAATCCACCACCCATTAACCTTGAGCCAATCACTGCAGGAAATAGCTTAGCCTGATCTACTAAAAAATCTAATTCACTACAGCTTACCTCATATAATTGACTTAACCCCTCATGTGTTGCAAACATTAATTTTCCAAAACCTTTCATATCATTTGACTGCAATAATTTGGCAGCTTTTTTAGTACGACCAATTTCCTCCACTACATACTTGCAACAATTATATTGTTCTATAGTCATACTACTTTTTCCAATTGCTAATTCTTCAGAGGAGGAAATGTCACGAAAGGATTGAATAGAAAGTAATGGTGCTAAAATTGCAAGGCCTTGCTCACATCTTTGCCTACGAATATTGTATTCACCGGCGGCTAGAGAATGATGTACCTTAGAATTAATTAAAACAATTTTATATCCTTCCTTTACTAAAGGAAAATAAGAATGCTCCAAAGTTTTACAATCTAGGAGTATTACATGATCACTCTTCCCCATCATATTAGCAAATTGATCCATGATGCCACACTTCACATTGGGAAAATTATGCTCAGCCCTTTGACAAAGCAATGCTAAGTCTACTCTACTAAGGCCAACTGTAAACATTTCATTCAATGCAAATGCCAATCCACCTTCCAATGCAGCAGAGGAACTCATGCCAGCACCTTGCGGAATATCTCCACCAAAAACACAATTAAATCCTCGTAAAGAAATGCCAAGTAATGTAAATTCATTGACTACACTCAGTACATAGTTCCGCCAACCATTATTAATTTGAATATCCTGAGTTGAAATAGCAAAATGCTCATTAAAATCAATCGAGTAAAAATTAATAGTGTCAGTTTGGTTTTCAGCGATGGCAAAATAAATACCCTTATCAATAGCCGCGGGCATAACAAAACCATCATTGTAATCAATGTGTTCCCCTATTAGATTGATTCGCCCTGGAGAAAAGTATAATTTAGGTGAACCCGAAAATTTTTCACCAAAATGTTTTAAAACCAATGTAGCAATACTGTTCATCAAGATAATTGGAGATGAGATAATTAAATAGTAGACAAATATAAAATAACAAAATCTATCCAAAACAAAACTGAAGGATAAATAGAAAAATTAAAGAAAGACTAATCCAGTTGACTTTTTAATCTTACTATTTCTCCCTTGTCCATAATGAATTTCAAAATATTATCCTTTACCTCGTACTTTTTTGGAACTCCTATAAAACTAAAATTTTTAAAAGGAAGTTTCAATTGAAGAAGTCCGCCCGCTTCAGCGGTAATGACCACTTCTTTAGTGAGTCCATTTTCTAAGGACGCAGAAACTAAAAAAGCTCCTTCAGTTCTTAATGTTTTAAAAGACGCTTTTTTCCAATGGGTAGGTAGGGCAGGGAAAATTTCAATATACCCGTTGTTACTCTGAATCAACATTTCATGAACTCCCTGAGCAAAGGCAAAATTACCTTCCAAAGTAAAGGGTCGATAAGTAAAGTTGGAGAACTGTCCTCCGCGTTGATCGCCATTCAAATGAAAACTATTGGTAGACACAAAATTAGTAGCAAATTTTTTCAACATACTAGCTGCACTATCTCCCTCTTTAGCCTTAGCATACAAAGAAGCTGCCCAACTAAACGAAAATCCTACCCACTCTCTAGTACCCATTTTCTCCATCCACCGCAGGCTTTTATCCATGATCATTTTGTCAGCAGTCTTATCTGCATTCAATAATCCTAAAGGATAAATGGCCATCAAATGAGCATGATGTCGATGAGATTCTTCTAAATTTTGTTGAGGTGCAATAGTAAAACCTGTTTGATTGATATCATAGGAAGGAAATTGTTCACTGCCTTTCAAAATAGTAAGCTTAGTTTTTTCGGATGAACTCTGCAATAGATCCTTGTACTGACTATATAAACTTTTCACTAATGAAAGATCATAATTGGTAAACTTCGAAAACCAAGCATTGATGCTATTATTATTATATTCTGGAGAGGAGCTAAGTGGTAACTGATATTGATTACTAACGGTATCGAGTGCTCGAATATTATTTATAAACTGAGCTACCTCTTCAAAATAAGGTAGACATTGTTCTTTTAAAAATGTTTTATTCATACCGTACTTCCACTGCCAGAAAAAATGCTGTGCCAACCAGATAGCAGTAGTAGGACTCATAGAATACTGTATCCATCCTCCCATTGGCTTACCGCTGATAGTAGTCACTCCCGGCACATTGAGTCCATCCACACCAAAATACTGCTTAGTCCATTTTCTATTTTCAGGCCGCACTTTCCAAATCCAATTGGTATATGAAGCGGTAAGATCTAAATGATTTCCAGTATATCCAGGCCAATAACTTAATTCAGTATTTAGATCGTGATGAAAATCTCCTTTCCAAGGTGGAAGATTCCCATTGTCCGCCGTCCATATAGCCTGCAATGAAATAGGAGGCGTATTACTTCTAGCTACTGAGCCAAATTTGTACATTTCCAAATAATATTGCTTTGCAATAATGGTATCAGGAATAGAAACAGAAGAGCGTCTCCAATAATCTTTCCACCAAGCAATATGAGCAGTTAATGCAACCGTTTGATTCGATATACTTTCTATCAAAGGTAATTTTGCCTTTTTATTATGCGTAATCGTCCACTGACCAATTATTTTATTTTCAATTTTTTTCCATTGTACCAGTACTTCATAATAATTCCCATCCCATGTAGGCTGATGATAATACAATGAATTCTTATTAGCTACTACCGAACCGGCCGCATATCCCAATCTTTCTAGTCCTTGCCCCTCCACACTATTATTGACTTTACCCTTTACAGCAGAGCGATAAGGTGGAATGACAATAGATGGAATAATTTCATCAGCGCAATTGTCAAAACTAAAATAACCTTCCTGGTTAACTGCATGAACGTAATTGGTAAATACTACTCCGTTTTCAAATTTTACTTTACTGATGGCGGTAGTAATATCTAATTCATTTTTTACTACCCTACCCAATTTACTTAGATCAAATTCAATTGCTGCACCGGGTATTTTTGTAGGCGCTGAAAATTTTTCATAGGGTAGGTCGCCTATTTTTTGAACCGTATCGTATACTCCTTTTTCAACCTGCTCTTTTACCCATTTAAAACGAAGTTTGTCTATTTCAGGCATTGGTCGGTCGTCCCAAAGGTCCACCCTATCAATGGACAAACGAACTTTAGTATCTTTTTTCCATATCAAAGCCCCTAGCCAGCCGTTACCTAAAGGAATAGCTTCATCCCAACGAGTGGCAAAGGAATCGAATAAAAGATTGTCTTTAACAGTAGGCTGTGCAATAGCACCTACGCTATAAAATATGAAGAGTATAATTAGCAAATAATATTTCATAGTATTTTTTTACTCCATTTAAATTAAATTTATTTAATCAATCTTTGCTGCTGGCCTTACTTCTGTTCCTTTTTGATTCGTTAATCCATCGCCAATTTCTTTTCTATATTTATCAGCAATGGTAGATAACTGAGTTATAATTTCTGGATGCTTTTCCTTTACATCTCTTTCTTCACCAGGATCGGTTCTTAAATTATATAGGGACAATCTCACCGTATCCGATCCGTATTTACCTGGAAATCCATCACCCCCAATAGCCCCTGACTTACCATAGGTTTGAGAATTGGCAGGAAAAACTAATTTCCAATTTCCTTTTCTTATCGCTTTTAAACTATTATAATCATAATAATAGACAAACTCATCTCTAGGATTAGCATTCGGCTTTCCCTTCAATAAATCGATAATATTTAAGCCATCTATTTTTTTAGAAGGAAGCGATGCATTACAAATTCCTGCAAGGGTAGGTAAAATATCCATTGTAGTTGCTAGATTAGTACATATTGATCCTGGTGCAATTTTACCAGGCCAGCTCATTATGCAAGGAACTTTTAAACCTCCATCCCAAGCCGTTCCTTTACCTTCTCTAAGTCCGCCAGAATTTCCCGCATGATTGCCAAAAGTTAACCAAGGTCCATTATCACTAGTAAAAATAACTAGTGTGTTTTCAGAAAGTCCGTTTTTCTTAAGTGCCTTTATCACTTCCCCTACTGACCAATCTACTTCTTGCATTACATCTCCAAACAAACCAGCACCACTACTTCCTTTGAATGATGCAGAAGCGGCTATGGGCACATGCACCATGGCATGAGCCAAATAAAGAAAGAAAGGCTGATGCTTATTTTTTTCAATAAATTGAACTGCTCTCTCAGTATACATTTTGGTGAGTTGAGATTGATCATCCAGCGTATTAATCGTTTGAATAATTTTATTATCCTGATACAAAGGCAATGGAGGATAAGTAGATCTAAAGTTCGAAGTATCTGTCATTGGTTTGCCATCAAAATAAACAGGCCACATATCATTGGAATAAGGCAAGCCTAAATATTCATCAAAACCTTGTTGAAGCGGAAGATAAGGTTGTCTGTTTCCTAGATGCCACTTACCTACCATACCAGTGCGATAACCTTTTGCTTTTAACAATTCTGCTATCGTTTCTTCAGATGGATTAAGTGCAATTTTACTTCGGTGATTTAAGGCACCTGAAATTCCAAGTCTGGTAGGATAACAGCCAGTTAGCAATGCACTTCGAGAGGCGCTACATACGGCCTGTGCAACATAAAAATTAGTGAACCGCATTCCATCGGCAGCAAGTTTATTAATATTGGGCGTATGATAAGGTCCGCCACCATAACATTCAGGGTCACCATACCCCATGTCATCCATAAAAATAATAACTACATTCTGCTGAACAGCAGGTGGCTCATTTTTAAATGTTGGAAGTTTAAAACTTCCCAAAAAAAATGAAACCATTAACAGAAATACAATAGTTCCTAAATAAATAATTATTTTTTTCATGTTTGCATCTATTGGTAAAAAAATAAATTTAATCAAGCATCAGTAAAAATATTCAGAAAGCAGTAAAAGTAAATTTTATAAGGACTGCTTACTAAAAAATTTGATTGCTATTTTTTAAAAGGCACTTTGATGATAACTGATTCTGCTTTTCCTTTATCATTGGCAATACTTTGTATTGTCCAAAGGTCAAGTAAATTATCGCCATCTATAATACTGCCACTATAATCTCCCCATGATTCACCATCGGTAGCACCCTTGCCGTCTCCAATAAACACAACAGGTCGTAGGGTACTTAATGGGTCTGTTGACTTCCGAAATGCAAATCTTGGACTAATAAAAGAATGTCCATTAACCTCTTGGAATCCAACTAATACATCATTTTTTTTATTGACCGCAATCGTTGTTTGAATATAATTAGTAGTATCACTCTTGATTAATCCAGTTTGAATAATTTTACCTGTTTTCGCACTCACTTGATGCCATTGTACCGCAGACCTTCCCTCACAATTTACTGCTTGTGAAAACCAAATACTTCCATTTTGAAAAACCAAATTTTTGGGATTACGATCACCACTAGAAACCTTTTGCTCGGTACCACTTTGAGGAGAGCTAGGGGGATAGTCAATATATTTTAAATGGTGAGGGGTGCTGGAGACTTCCTGGCAATAAGGGTTTCCCTTCTCATCTTGAGAAACTTTTCGGATAACCATCTTTTCATCATCTATATCAAAAAAATACAAATCATCTATTGGATCCTGCATCAAAACAGGATGCCCTAGGCTTCCATTAAAATGATAAATAGTAGCCGGCTTTCCCGCTTTAGCTTCTGCTACGCTCATTATAAATGTATTTTCCTTGCCCCCTGGATAAGAATAACCAATCCATTTTTTGCTATAGCCAATTCCTCCTCCATCTACCTCTTCAACTCTTGAAACAGGATAAATATTCCATGCGCCCCTTGGATCACTCGTTTCAGAAATTGAAATATTGACGGGTTTGGTTTTAGGTTGATCATAATACCACCAAAGATCAAAAACGAAAACTTTATTATGAATATCAAAATATAATTTAGGGTCAATTCCGTTGTTAAAACATTTTTGAGAAACGCCCTGCAAAAATTCCCCCTTCTTATTGTAAATAATTAATCCGCTATTGGAACCTTCCATTACATAGCCGCCACCTACTGCTACCTGGGGATCTACCTGCCGATTACCATCCATAGATCCATTGAATACCTGATAACCATTTACCCACCGAGTATTGCCCCCTTGCTTTCTTTCAGGACAATCATTGTTATTATTAAAACTTGTTTTATGAATAGGGATTACTACTTCGGTACTGAAAGGCAGCATCACTTTATTATTAATCTGTCCATTTACTTGAGCTAGAATAAAAATAAATAAACAAAAAAAGAAGTGCTTCATTATTATAATTTAAAACTTTTGAAATATTTTATTTTTATCGATCGAATTTTCGAACTCTTATTTTCTGTACTAATTCAACCAATTCAATTCTCTACTAGAGATTTTTTTCAGTAAGATTATTTTTTTGCTGAAAATTTCGGATCTACAAATTCCCATTCCTTTATATGAGATGATTGATGTTCTCTTTTCATAATCACTTCCAATTGTTTCACTAGCTCAGGTTGACTTTTAGCAAGATCAGTCGTCTCATTAACGTCTAGGGCAAGATTATATATTTCCCAGGGTGCATTTTTATCTTTTTTCATATTAGTTTTTACGCCTTTCCAATCTCCTATACGAATGGCCACCTGACCTGTTTTTTCAGGAAACTCGAAATAAAGAAAATCGTGTTTCTTTTGTTTTTTTTCATTACCTAAAAGCGTAGGCAAAAATGAAATACCATCATTGGGTAAAACTTTTACGCCAGTAATTTCAGCAAGAGTAGCCATCAAATCAAATTGAACAGAAACATGATTCGTTACTTTTCCAGCAGGAATTTTTTTTGGCCATCGAGCTATCAGAGGCTCACGGATTCCACCTTCATATAAATCTTGCTTTTTCCCTCTCAGCCCTGCTACACTATTAAAGAAGTCGGTATCAGCGCCTCCCACATTGAATGTAGCACCATTGTCGCTTGAAAAAAGAACGATGGTATTAGAATCTAAATCAAGCTCCTTAAGTAATTTTATGATTCTTCCAACTTGCTTATCCAAATAAGTAATGATTCCAGCATAGGTAGAAAGCGGATACAATGTAGCTGCATACCCATTTTCACCTCGGTAAGGTTTTTCTTCAAATTTGCCAATGTACTCATTCACCACTTCATCAGGCGCTTGCAATGATACATGCGGACCAGTATAAGGTAGATACAAAAAGAAAGGTTTGTTTTTATTTTTTTTAATAAAGGCCAATGTTTTATCCGCCATTTTTGTAAGCGAATAATCCTTTCCTTTATAATAATTAAATGCAGCGTCGGGCGCCTCTTTTGACAATGGACGATGCACCTGTATAAAAGTATTATTGAGTGTATCCCATTTTCCATTTTCCCAAAGATGGGTAGGATAATAATTATGCGCTTGCTTTTGATCTAGATAACCATAGAAATAATCAAAGCCTTGTTTATTGGGATCACCCGTGGTGCTAGCCATTCCTAAGCCCCATTTACCAATAGCAGCAGTAGTATAACCAGCCTGCTTCATTAATTTTGCAATAGTAAAAGTACCTTCAGGCAAAGGCATCTGTCCACCTTCTTGATCATCACCAAATTCACCTAACTCATAATTTCCACGGATATAACTATGGCCGCTATGCTTACCTGTCATGAGCATACAACGAGCAGGAGCACAGACAGGGGCACTCGTATAATGTTGAGTAAATCGAATACCCTCTTTTGCTATTTGATCTAAATTAGGCGTCTTAATTTTTTGCTGTCCATAACAACCTAATTCACCATATCCCAAATCATCTGCATAGATATAAATGATATTAGGTTTCTGCTGAGCAAAACCAATTTGAGAAATACAAAAACTAAAAAAAATAAGGGCTATTATTTTCATACCAGTCTCCAATAAAATATTGTGAAGCTTGCAATATACTATCGCAATGTATGAATTTTTAAGTAGAAGAAATGCCCAATACATAATAATGTATTGACTCACTGCAATAGTAAAATTAACTACCGTTCAAATTCAATTTATATAATCGACCCAATTCAATCAAATCTCCTAAGTTAGCTACAGCTAGCTTTTCAAAAGAGTTATCCGCCAGTCTAAAATCAAAAGGAGTTAGCTTACTCAATATCAAAGCTAGGGCCGCTTTATTTCATGGAGAGATAAAAATGATTTTTTCACCCCGTAAAGGATGTGAATTGATTATCAAATTTAAAAAGTACTAATATTTATTTGCAGCTCAAATGTATACCACTTTTTTTACTCAAATATTTGACTACTTAAATTTTTAAAAGCATCCATGCCGCCCATGTACTCACAGGTACGAGCACCTGCTTTATTTCCATTAGCCATAATTTTAGCCCAATCTTCAGCTGACAATGCTTGAATTTGTTGAAGCGTTAAACAACTAAGTTGATATAAGACAGCTCCCACAAATGCATCTCCCGCTCCGGTGGTATCAATGGGTGTAACTTTTATACTAGGTACAATTACCGTGGTATTATTAAATCCCATCATAGTGCCTGCCTCTCCCAATGTAATGGCGAATGTTGCGCTAGTGTTTTTTAATAAATCACTCGCAGCTTTTTCTACAGTATCGGTTTTGGTAATAATCATTGCCTCTTCATCACTCAACTTAAAAAATTGACAAGCTTTTAAATACACCCAAGACTGCTCAATAAAAGAGGGTAAATCATTTTTAAATAATAATTGACGATAGTTGGGATCAAAGCTGATAAATATATTTTTCGCCTTTGCCTTCTGCAATAAATGACGATAGGCTGCTTGCAATGGCCCTGGTAAAAAAGCAGTAGCCGAACCAAAATGAACAATAGAGATATCATCTAATTGAATACTATCCACTTCCTCTTCCGTTAGTTGACCATCTGCTCCTCTGTTAAAATAAAAATCTCTTTCGCCCGCATCCATCAGCGACACAAATGCAAAAGTGGTAAAATAGTTGCTATCCTGTAGCATGTATTTAGTAGATACTCCAAAAAGTTTCATCTCATCGACTAGTTGTTGACCAAAAGGATCGGAGCCAACTTTAGCAGACAATTCAACAGCACCTCCTAAAGCTGAAATAGCCGCTGCCACATTGGTAGGTGCACCACCCGTTTTTTTTAAAAAATTATTTCCCTCAGAAAGTGTTTTACCATAATCCGTACAGATCATGTCAATCAATGCTTCACCGATACAAAGGGTTTTACCACTAAATTTGGAGGAGATATTTGTTTGCATAGCTATATTTTATAATTGTCTATTTATATATATTTTTTGGTCGCTCAGTTTTTAAAATGACTATCATTCCTATTATTCAAGCAACATAAGGTACAAAGAACAGTAACCACGAACCAAAGCAAGTTACGATAAAACTAAACTAAAAAATCTAATCGGTTGGACTGAAGTAAAAGCCGTAGCAATTCTCAATTTTTAAATGTTTATAGAAAAACGTGTAAAAAGGTAATTATAAAAAACAGGTTAGCCACTCTCAATATGAATAAAATAAAATTATCTTTGAAAATTAACTCCAATCTATTTAACAACGCATGGTTGAGATTCTATACATAGGAAGTATTTTTTTTTCATTGGTAACGGTTTACCTTTTATTATTTAAAGAGAATGCCTATAGGTCTTACCCTGATTATGTTTTAGCCTCCTATTTCATTTTTGCCATGGCAGGTATCATCGTATATTTGTTGGTTTACTCTGGACTAATCAATAATGTACCCCATTTATATAAATCAACTGGACCGCTAAATTTTTTGACCCCTGCATTATCTTATCTCTATGTAAGAGGAGTTTTGTACAATGAAAAAAGATTTAGTTTTAGAGACCTACCTCATTTTTTACCCTTTTTATTTTTTGCTATTTCTTATATACCATTTTACATTTTACCCACTATTGAAAAAGCAGCTATAGTTAAAGAAATATCTAGTAATCTTAATTTAGCACTTCGCCAAAATCTAGGTCTGGTTCCTGAACGTTTTACCTACATGGCAGTTCCCATTCAAACTATTTTTTATTTGGTATTGCAATGGCAATTAATATTAAAATATAAAAAGAAAAATAAGTTGATAGAAGTTCAAAACCAGATTAGAGAGGCGCTTAAATGGTTAAGGATTTTTACTTCAGCGGGATCTTTTTTTGTAATCGGTACAGTTTTGCTAATTATAGGATCTCTAGGTAGTCCCACCTTTTTTAATACCCCTGCTGCACTTATCATTCCGGGAACTGCTTTATCAGCAAGTTTTTTATTGATTAGTTGTTATTTATTAATCCATCCATCTACCTTATTGGGATTACCTTTTATTAAATACAAAGAGGTTGAATCTGAATTTATTGAAAAACAAATCAATCGCATCGCATTTATTAAAGAGGACTATTCTAAAGAGATTAAAATAATTGATGATTATTTTATATTAGAAAAAAAATACATTAATCCTGATTTGAATTTGAGTACTTTTTCTGTGGAGGTAAAGATACCCGCCCGTGACCTATCTTATATTTTACGCAATCATTATGGATGTGGATTTAATGATTTCATTAATCAATTTAGAATTGAATACATTACGAATAAAATGAATATAAATTTTCTAAATAATTATACGATTGAGGCACTATCCAAAGAGGCTGGCTTTACTACCAAGAGCACTTTTTATAGAGCATTTAAAAAAATCCATCAAGTATCCCCTTTAGAATATATAGAGAATTTGGGACTCACTAAAACCCAATAATTCCAATAAATAGCACTAATTAGTAGCAATTACCGTAATTGCTACATTGTTTTGGCCCTTTAAAATCGCCCCAGCATCTCCTTTTTTTAAATTTACATTTCGAAAGTGTGTTTAAAATTGTTTCACCTAAATTAATCAAGGGGTAATTTTTTTGAAGCACGTTACTCCTTACCCTCTTAGAGACTTGCCACTTTGCCATGGTATGAATGGCGATTCTTTTAAAATTAATTGAATTACCTATTTAAATTAATTAATAATTGATGCGGTTTCATATTTTGTCTGCTGCTTTACTAGGATTAATTATTAATCAAAATGTGTTTGGCCAATCTATTACCCCCTCGACCATCAATAACGGCGGCGGATTTTCTACCACTTTAGAATGGAGTATAGGAGAATCGGCTTCCATTTCCAATTTTACTAGTGCTACTCATTTCTTAAACACAGGTGTTTTACAACCCATCACCATTGAAAATAAATCAGGTAGTAACGGAAACAATTCGGACTTAGGCATCGTAGTTACCATTGGACCTAATCCGACCAATGACCTCGTTCACTTAAAGTTAAAATTTAAGGAGCTGGGACACTTATTACTTCAATTAACGGATGCAAAGTCGGCGCTAGTATTTAGTAAGGAAGTAGAAATTACTAATAACAATAGTTATGAAAATGATCTAAGGATGGAGCAGTATGCTGCTGGGGTATATTTTTTGAGAGTGTATTTTAAATCAACTAGTGGGAATGAAAAAAAGGCTATCTATAAAATAGTTAAAATATAAATCTATTATTCAATTCCAATATAATTACAATAAGGCAATACCTATGCAAAAAATAAACCTACTATATAAGACATTATTCTTGTTGGTTTTTACAATCGCAATGATAGGTACTCATGCACAAACTGGATTAAATTTTCAAGGAGTAGCAAGATCTAGTACCAATGCAGTTCTTGCATCACAAGCCATTAGCATTAAATTAACGATCCTTCAAGGCAGTGCTACTGGCTCTGCAGAGTATACTGAAACAAGAAAAGTAACCACCAATGCACAAGGTCTTTTTACAGCGGTAATTGGAGAGGCAGGTGCATTAACTACAACAGGAAATTTTGCAACGATCAACTGGAAACTTACTCCAAAGTTTTTAAAAGTAGAAATGGATCCCACTGCGGGCAGCAATTTTACAACGATGGGCACTACTCAATTGCAGTCGGTTGCTTATGCTCAATTTGCCAATGGGGTAGCCGCAGAAAATGTGGTAGGTGTTTTACCTGTTGCGGCTGGAGGTACAGGTGTGACAAGCATTTCAGCAATAAAAACTGCTTTATCGATTGATAAAGTAAACAATACTGCCGACCTCGATAAACCAATCAGCACTGCAACCCAAAGCGCATTGGCATTAAAAGCAAATGCTTCGGATGTAGCGATTAGTTTAGCAACAAAAGTTGATAAGATTAGTGGAAAAGATTTGTCAACCAATGATTATTCAACTGCTGAAAAAACCAAATTAGCCGCCATTACAGGAATCAATACCGGCGATCAGGATTTAAGTCTTTATGCAACTACAGCTGCTGTAACAAATAGTTTGGCTACAAAGGTTGATAAGGTAACCGGTAAAGATTTATCTACCAATGATTATTCAACCGCTGAAAAAACCAAATTAGCTGCCATTACCGGAACCAATACCGGCGATCAGGATTTGAGTTTATATGCAACTACTGCATCTGTTTTATTAAAAGAAAATCAATCTAATAAATCAACCGATGCATTACTAGGTGGAACCAATGCGAGCAATATTTTATTCCCCACACAAAAAGCAGTAAAAGATTATGTAGCTGCCAATGCAGCAAGTGGTGGAGTGGCAGATGGTGGCATCACCAATATTAAACTAGGCGACTTATCGGTAACCGATTCAAAAATTGCAGATGTCGCTGCTTCAAAAATAACTGGTACGCTAGGGGTTGCTCACGGAGGAACAGGTGTTACCACTTTAACTGGTATTGTAAAAGCAAATGGAACCAGTCCATTTACTGCAGCAACTGCTGGTACTGATTATTTAGCGCCCAATGGAAGCGCTGCTAACTTAACTTCTTTTCCAACGCTCAATCAAAACACCACTGGTAATGCAGCAACGGCTACTAAATTAGCCGCAGCAAAAAATATTAATGGGATTGCTTTTGATGGATCTGCGGATATTATTGTTCCAGCAAAATTTACCAATAATGTTACAATAAATTTATCTGGTAGTAAATCATTGGGTAAATATCCGAATGGTGCTACTATCCCAGCTGCAGGCAAAACCTTAGATGAATTTTTATTAGACCTAGTTACCGAATCTATTCATCCAACTTATACTGCACCAACCGTTTCAATTGGTTCAGATAAAACTGCATCTTATGAAATTGGAACAAATATTGGCACTGTAACATTAAGCAGTTCTTTTAATCAAAACAATGGTGGGGCTGCTACAAGTACAACCTATTTTAAAAATAGCGGGTCTTTAGGAGCAGGAGTAAATACTAACAACCACGGAGTACTTTCAACAAGTATCAGTTATTCTGTGACGGTAACTTATGGTGCTGGCACAGTAGTACTCAAT
>Ga0222712_10000280_pt1 | contig 70822 bp, 72 predicted proteins | sample C33_657DmetaG_FD_165043 | JGI IMG/M metagenome (GOLD analysis project Ga0222712, IMG submission 165043) | Estuarine water microbial communities from San Francisco Bay, California, United States - C33_657D | ecosystem: Environmental > Aquatic > Marine > Unclassified | place: USA: California... | reverse complement strand
ACAACCACTGCCTTTAACTTAATAAATTCACGCAGTTGTTTCCCTTTGATATTCTTGCAATTTGTGCAAAATCACCAAGGCAAACACCCACCTCTATTACTTAATCTCTACTTTTTAAAGAACTTTTCTCTTAACCTTCGTGGTCAGGAGCGGGGCGTATTATAGGGCCAATTTACGACATGGCAAGCGATTTATTTCCACCTAGTCGAACCAAGAATCTACTCTTGAGCATCCAGCATAAATCTCCCTTGCTTGGATACGACATTCGCTCTTATCTACCTTTGACCAAGCTTAAAGAACCTGAGCCAAATTCGATACCCTAAAACCGGGAGTAAGATAATAGCATAGAAAGCGGATTCCGCAATACTTGCTCGCACTATCCAGAACAAATGTAAAAGCGCCAATAGTGCTGCAGCATAAACCGACGCATGAACGTCCACCCATCGGCGACCAAGACGCTTGACGACAGACTTGGGGGATGTAAGCGCCAAGACTAACAGTATGCAGAACGAAACAAATCCTACCGTTATATAAGGCCTTTCGGATACGTCCTCGAAGACTTCCGCCCAGCGAAACTGAAGCAGGAAGATCACATATACGCAAACATGCAAGGCGGCATAGAAGAAGGAGTAAAGCCCGAAGGTTCTGCGCAGAGGCGCGACTGGATGCAAATCAAATATCTTGCGAATCGGAGTGACACACAAAGACAAAATCAAGAATCGAAGCGCCCACTCTCCAGTTCGAACAGCAAGTTCATTGGCTGGATCAGGCCCCAGGTCGTTCTGATAAATGGCCAACAAGAGAGCGAGAAGCGGCGCAACACATACTGGATGCACGACTAGCGTCAGTCTCAGTCGCAGTGTTGGAGCCATGTCAGTTTGTAGAGGACATCAGTAAAACCTAGCGAGGTCCATTCCAGAGTACAGGGAGGCAACCTGCTCACCATACCCATTGAAAATTTCCGTTTTCATTCGCGTTGAACCGAACAGGCTCTGAGGGAGTCTTGTCTCCATGTCCTGACGCCAACGCGGATGATGCACCTCAGGGTTCACATTGGCATAGAAGCCATATTCTTCCGGCGCCAGCATGTTCCAACTGGTTTCAGGCTCAGACTCAGTGAATCGAATCTTCACAATGGACTTGATACTCTTGAATCCGTACTTCCACGGGACAACCAAGCGCAATGGGGCGCCGTTTTGTGGCGGCAGATAATTCCCATAAAGACCTACGGCAATCAAGCTCAACGGATGCACCGCTTCATCAATTCGCAAACCTTCCCTATAGGGCCAACTGATAGTGGTGAACCGCGAGCGCTGCCCTGGCATTTGCGACGGATCAAAAAGCGTGAAGAACTGGACGTACTTGGCCTTGGAATTTGGCTGAAACTGCTTGATCAGGTCAGCAAGCGGGAATCCTATCCATGGGACTACCATGGACCATCGCTCCACACATCGCAGCCTGTAGATTCTTTCCTCCAACGCGTGCGGCTTGAGGATATCCTCCAGATTGTAGATGCCCGGCTTGTCAACCTCCCCCTCTATTGTCACTGACCATGGATCAGCCTCGAATCGACCTGAGTTTGCAATCGGGTCTCCTTTCTCCACACCAAACTCGTAGAAATTATTGTAGGAAACGACGTCGCTGTAAGGTGTCAAGGTCTCTTCGGTCGAAAACGGTCCGCCCTCGGCGGCTGGCGCTATCGAAGCAAACTTCGACACCCACCAGGGAGCAGGCGCACTGCGCACCACATCGGCAGGAGCCCGAGCGCGCAAACCATCGCCATCGGCTGCGAATGCCTGCGTCGACAACCCACCCGCCGCAACTCCGAGCGCCAGACCCGCCCCCTCGACGATAAACTTGCGACGACTCATGTATACAGACTCGGGCGTGATCTCAGAGGGAAGAATATCGGGCTTGGACTTGATCAACATGTTGAAATCCTCGCAATCAAAGAGCGCAATGGTTTAGTCGAGCGCTGCCAACAGACTCACGTTGTCCACGATAACCTGTTACGGAGAATCAGGTTCCGCGGATTTCCTTCCCTTCACTTTTGGTAGACGATAAACCCAGATTAACGGCCCTGTGCAAGCATAGATGACACACATCGTGAAAAGAACCTCATGGGGACTCTGGGCGATGACGACGAGCAAGACAACAGCCAGCAAAAAGACAACGTAGGGCACAGTGCCTCTGAAGTGCACTTCCTTGAAGCTGTAATAGCGGAAGTTCGAAATCATCAGCATGCCCGTGAAGCTGGTCAACAAGGCCGTGAGCAGAGCGATGCCATACGTCACTTCAAGCTGGTACTTGTGACCGACCCAGACGGCGAATGTTACAAGACCGGCCGCGACAGGACTCTGCAACCCGACGAAGAACCGCTTGTCCACAGTCCCCTGCTGCACATTGAAACGAGCGAGGCGCAAGGCTGCGCAGGACATATAGATGAAACTCGCTGCCCAGCCCGCCTGCCCCAGAGACGAGAGCGCCCAGCTGAATACGATGAGCGCAGGCGCCACGCCAAAGGACACCATGTCGGACAGACTGTCGAATTGAGCGCCGAAAGCGCTCTGGGTATTGGTGAGCCGCGCAACGCGACCGTCGAGACCGTCCATCACGGCGGCAATCATGATGGCCCAGCCCGCCTCGTTGAAGTTGCCAGCCATCCCCGCGATTATGGCGTAGAAGCCGGCAAACAAGGCCCCCAAGGTCAAGAGATTGGGCAACAAGTAAATGCCGCGCCGACGCACCTTCTGGCCCCCTTCGGACACGACCTCTTCGTGCTCGTCAATCGGAAAGAGACTGTCTTCCTGATCCTTGTCGTAATCTGAATCCATGGTGCGGGAGATTCCTCTGCGCAGGTGCGCTGACCGGCTGTCAGGGCACAAAGGTGGCCGATTATACACTTAGTCCATCACACTGGGACCACGCTCGAGCCCAGCTGCTGACAACGCATGCAGACTCGACATGTCCCAGAATGCCTTGATCACCGGATTGTTCAATTTGCGCCTAAGCATGCAGATTCCTATGGAAATCGGCGGCAGCGGAGGCGTGACGGCAAGAGTTTCTATTCGCGCACTCAACGGGCTGTTGTCAACGACCAGCTGCGGCACCACTCCGACACCAAACCCAAGACTCACCATGCTGACGATGGCCTCGTTGCCCGCAACTTTCGCGTAAATGTGAGGCCGCACGCCCTTGGCGGCAAACCACGCATCGACACGAGACCGCGCCAGACCCGTCTCGGAGAGCACGAGCGGCAACTGTTGCCAGGGCAACTCCATGTTGGACGACCCACAACGATCAAGCTGCTCTCTCAGGACGGAAGGGGACGCCGGTGCGATGAATACCAGCGGAGACTCACGAATGATTCTGAACGATAACTTGTCCGGGAGAACATCCGGCAGGGCAGCGATCCCGACATCTTCGTGTTCATCAAGCACGCGTTGGATAGTAAGCGCCGTATCGCCCGTTCGCAGCTGAATATCCACATCCGGATAGTGCGAACGAAACTGATCCAACAGTTCATGCAGAAAACTGTAGCTCGCAGTGACCGAGCAGAAGATGCTCAAGGTCCCGGAGAGTCGATCGGAACGCTGGCGCAGCTCGCGTTGCAGATCCGCCCAGCGCTGCAGGGACTCGGCAGCATATTCCCGAAACAACATGCCCGCAGGCGTCAGTTGCACCAGTCTGCTGTCCCGCTCGAACAAGGGCAGCCCTACCTCCTCTTCCAGCTTCTTGATGAGTCTGCTTAGGCTTGACGGACTGAGGTGATGCTCGCGGCTGGTCTTGCCGAAATGCAGGCTGTTGCACAGATGAAGGTAGAGCTGCAGCTCTTTCAATTCCATGAAGCCTCCTGGGTCGCACCATGATTATTGCAAAATTTGCAACGCATTGTTTCATATATAGCGTTTTACGCAATCATCAAATCACACTATCATCCGCGCTGACCGAATTTCAGGATGCGACGCCTGTCCTCTGGCGTTACGCAATCATCAGGACTTACACAGGAGACCTTGAACATGAATTACTTCAATACCTTGCCATTGCGTCTGCAACTGCAGGAACTGGGCAAGTGCCGCTTCATGGACCGCAGCGAATTTGCGGATGGCGTGAACAAGCTGCTCGGCAAGAAGATCGTCATCATCGGCTGTGGCGCCCAGGGCCTGAACCAGGGCCTGAACATGCGCGACAGCGGCCTGGACATCGCCTACACGCTGCGTGCCGCGGCGATTGCGGAAAAGCGCCAGTCCTGGAAGAACGCCACCGAGAACGGCTTCAAGGTCGGCACCTACGAGGAGCTCATCCCTGGCGCAGACCTCGTGCTCAACCTGACGCCCGACAAGCAACACACCAGCGTGATCAAGGAGATCATGCCCCTCATGAAGAAAGACGCCTGCCTGGCCTACTCGCACGGTTTCAACATCGTCGAGGAAGGCATGCAGATCCGTCCCGACCTGACCGTCGTGATGGTGGCGCCGAAGTGCCCCGGCACTGAAGTGCGTGAAGAATACAAGCGCGGCTTCGGCGTCCCGACACTCATCGCCGTGCACGCCGAGAACGACCCGCGTGGCGACGGCCTGGACATCGCCAAGGCCTATGCCGCCGCCACTGGCGGACACCGCGCCGGGGTGCTGCAGTCCTCTTTCATCGCCGAAGTGAAGTCAGACTTGATGGGCGAACAGACCATCCTGTGCGGCATGCTGCAGACCGGCACCATCCTCTGCTACAACAAGATGGTCGAGAAAGGCATTGACCCGGGCTATGCCTCCAAGCTGATGCAGCACGGCTGGGAAGTCGTGTCCGAAGGCCTGAAGCACGGCGGCATCACCAACATGATGGATCGACTGTCCAACCCCGCCAAGATCGTCGCCAATTCACTGGCAGCGGAACTGAAGGACATCATGGCGCCGCTGTACCAGAAGCACATGGACGACATCATCAGCGGCACATTCTCCAGCGGCATGATGGAAGACTGGGCGAACGACGACATCAAGCTGCTGACCTGGCGTGCGGCCACGGCCGAGACGGCATTCGAGAAGTCCGTTGCCGGCAGCATGCCGATCAGCGAGCAGGATTACTACGACAATGGCATCCTGATGGTGGCCATGCTCAAGGCAGGTGTTGAACTGGCATTCGAGACCATGACGGCCAGCGGCATCATCGAAGAGTCAGCGTACTACGAGTCCCTGCACGAAACACCGCTGATCGCCAACCTGATCGGCCGCAAGAAGCTCTACGAAATGAACAAGGTGATTTCCGACACCGCCGAGTACGGCTGCTACCTGTTCTCGCACGCCTGCGTTCCGCTGCTGCAGGACTTCATGGCAAAGGTCGATGTCGATGTGATCGGCAAGGGTCTGACACTGAAGGACTTGAGCGTGGACAATGCCGAACTGATTGCCGTCAATCAGAGCATCCGCAATCACCCGATCGAGATCGTCGGCAAGAAACTGCGCTCCTACATGACAGCGATGAAGAAGATCATCTAAGTCCCGAGTTACAGAGCTGAAAAAGAAAAAGGGCCGTAAGGCCCTTTTTCCTTTTTAGCAAGTTCATTCCTGGCAAGCACGCGACCTCTCAGACGCTGAGCACCTTCTCGCCGCGTGAAATGCCGGACACCCCAGTGCGCGCCACTTCCAGAATGGTCGTACCGGAAATCGCTGCAAGGAAGCCGTCGAGCTTCTCGGACGTACCCACCAGCTGAATGCTGTAGATGGTGCTGCTCACATCCACCACCTGACCGCGGAAGATGTCCGTGGTGCGCTTGATCTCATCGCGCTGCGCACCCGTCGCCTTGACCTTGATCAGCATGAGTTCACGCTCGATGTGCGCCCCTTCGGTCAGATCCACCAGCTTCACCACATCCACCAGCTTGTTCAGATGCTTGGTGATCTGCTCGATCTTGCGATCATCGCCCATGGTCGTGATGGTCAGGCGCGACAGCGTGTGGTCTTCTGTCGGCGCGACGGTCAGGGACTCGATGTTGTAGTTGCGCTGCGAAAACAGACCGACAACCCGTGACAATGCGCCGGGCTCATTTTCCAGCAACATGGAAATAATGTGTCTCATCTCAGGTTCTCTCCGTCTTGCTCAGATACATGTCCTTCATGGCACCACCCTTGATGGCCATCGGGTAGACGTGCTCCATGGGATCGACCAGGACATCGATGAAGACCAGGCGATCCTTCAGCGCGAACGCTTCCGTCATCTTCTGCTTCAGCTCCGACAGCTTCTCGATGCGCACGCCGACATGGCCGTAAGCTTCCACCAACTTGATGAAGTCAGGCAGTGACTCCGAATAGGTGCTGTGCGAATAGCGCCCTCCGTACTGCATGTCCTGCCACTGCTTCACCATGCCCAGCGCCTGATTGTTCAGGCAGACGATCTTCACCGGCAACTGATACTGCAGACAGGTGGCCAGTTCCTGAATGTTCATCTGGATACTGCCTTCGCCGGTCACACAGACCGAGACGGCATCCGGGAAAGCCAGCTGCACGCCCATGGCGGCCGGGAAGCCGAAGCCCATGGTGCCGAGACCGCCGGAGTTGATCCAGCGACGCGGTTTGCCGAACTTGTAGTACTGCGCGGCGAACATCTGGTGCTGCCCGACATCCGAGGACACATAGGCGTCGCCATCGGTCACGTCATAAAGGCACTGAATGACCTGTTGCGGCTTGATGATGTCATCCGGCGCCGGCGTGACCTTGAGGCAGTCGCGTTCACGCCAGCCCTCGATCTGCTTCCACCATTGCTCGATGGCCGGGCGATCCACCCGAGTCTCGGACTGGCGGATCAACTCGAGCATCTCTTCCAGCACGCTGGTGACGGAGCCCACGATGGGCACATCGGCAACCACCGTCTTGGAAATGGATGCTGGATCGATGTCGACGTGCAGTATCTTCGCACCAGGGCAGAACTTGGCGATGGAGTTCGTCACCCTGTCATCGAAGCGTACGCCAATGCCGAGCACCACATCGCTGAAGTGCATGGCCATGTTGGCCTCGTAAGTGCCGTGCATCCCGAGCATGCCCAGGAACTGCGGGTCGGTCGCAGGGAACGCGCCCAGGCCCATCAGCGTGTTGGTGACGGGATAGCCCAGATGTTTCGCCAGCTGCGTCAGCAGCGCACTGCCCTCACCCAGGACCACGCCACCACCGGTGTAGATGACCGGGCGCTTGGCGGCCAGGAGAATCTCCACCGCTTTCTTGATCTGTCCGGTGTGCCCCTTCCCCGGAACCGCGTAGGAACGCAGCTTCACGGACTCGGGATACTGGTACTTGAACTTGCGTGCAGGGTCGGTGACATCCTTGGGAATGTCGATGACCACGGGACCGGGACGCCCGGTCGTGGCAATGTAGAACGCCTTCTTCACCACCATCGGGATGTCTTCGGGGTTCTGCACCATGAAACTGTGTTTCACGATGGGACGGGAAATGCCGACCATGTCGGTTTCCTGGAAACCATCGGAACCGATCAGGGAACTGTCGACCTGACCGGAAATCACCACCATCGGAATGGAGTCCATGAACGCCGTCGCAATGCCGGTGATGGCATTGGTGGCGCCAGGACCTGACGTCACCAGCACCACGCCAGGCTTGCCGGTGGCGCGGGCATAGCCGTCCGCCGCATGCGTGGCGGCCTGTTCGTGACGCACGAGAATGTGCTCCACCTTGTCCTGCTTGAACAAGGCATCATAGATGTGCAGGACGGCGCCGCCGGGATAACCCCAGATCAGCTCGACCCCCTCATCGTGCAAGGCACGGATGAGCATTTCACCACCGGATAAAAGTTCCACTTCTCTCGACCTCTGTGCTGACTCGCCTGCCGGCCCGGCCCACCGCACCATGGCAATGAGAATGCACCCACGTGGCGAGGGTGCCGGCATGCTGATCAATTAACATTTCAGGGATATGTCAGGCGAGGCAATTGTGCACACGAGGTGCTGCTTTGCGGCTTGCCTGACTCAGGGCGGCTCGTCGCGCGGTAACGCATCGGAGCCTAAGGTGGACGTGGTATGACACCTAGGATTGTCATAGCCCCCGACACTTTATGACGGGGGCTGCTGAGACAGACCGGATGAGAAAGTGGTCTGTTCAGTCTGCAAACAAAGCGGAGCCAATTCTCCCAGCATTTGCTTGAAAGTCAAGCCGATGAAGGCCTGCAGACTGCCCCTGACACCCGGCGGATCACTTCTTGCCGAAGGTGAAGACGTCGTCGTGCACATCCACAACGATGCAATCGCCCGGCTCGTAATCGCCCTTGATGACCTGCTGCGCCAGTGCGTTCTCCAGCCAGTTCTGGATGGCACGCTTGAGCGGACGAGCGCCATAGACCGGGTCGTAGCCAAGTCGCGCAATCTTGTCCAGCACCCGCTCGCTGACCTCCAGGCGCAAGTCGTTGTCCTGCAGACGCTTGTTGAGCAGCGCGATCTGGATATCGGCGATCGCCCGTATCTGCGCCTGCTGCAGCGGATGGAACACCACGGTCTCGTCGATCCGGTTCACGAATTCCGGCGAGAAATGCCGCACCACGACAGACAGCACCTCGGCTTTCACTCGCTCGTAGGCGCGCTCGTCCAGGGTCGCTTCGCTCATCATTTCCTGAATGCGGTCAGAGCCGAGGTTGGACGTCATCACGATGACCGTGTTGCGGAAGTCCACGGTGCGGCCGTGTCCATCGGTCAGGCGGCCGTCGTCCATCACCTGCAGCAGGATGTTGAACACATCGGGATGCGCCTTCTCCACCTCGTCCAGCAAGAGGACGGAATAGGGGCGGCGCCGCACGGCCTCCGTGAGATAACCGCCCTCTTCATAGCCGACATAGCCGGGCGGCGCCCCGATAAGGCGGGCCACCGAGTGCTGCTCCATGAATTCCGACATGTCGATGCGCACCATGGCGTCTTCAGTGTCGAAGAGGAACTCGGCCAGCGCCTTGCACAATTCCGTCTTGCCCACCCCGGTCGGGCCGAGGAACAGGAATGACCCATTCGGCCGATTCGGGTCGGACAGCCCCGAACGCGAGCGACGCACCGCGTTGGCCACGGCATTCACGGCTTCGTGCTGCCCGATCACGCGCTTGTGCAGCGCCTCTTCCATGCTCAGCAGTTTCTGCTTGTCGCCCTGCAGCATCTTCGCCACGGGGATGCCCGTCCAGCGCGACACCACGTCGGCGATCTCCTCGTCGGTGACACGGTTGCGCAGCAGGCGCATGTCTTTCATGTCCGACTGGGCCGAGGCTTCCAGGGTCTTCTCGAGGTTCGGAATGATGCCGTATTGCAGTTCGGACATGCGCGCCAGGTCGCCGGCACGTCTTGCCAGTTCCAGCTCATTGCGCGCACGTTCCAGATTGCTCTTGATGGACTGGGCGCCCTGCACAGAGGCTTTCTCCGACTTCCAGATATCTTCCAGCTCGGCGTATTCGCCCTCAAGCTTGCGGATCTCCTCGGCGAGTTTCTCCAGGCGCTTGCGAGAGGCCTCGTCCTCTTCCTTCTTGAGCGCCTCGCGTTCGATCTTCAGCTGGATCAAGCGGCGTTCCAGGCGATCCATGTCCTCCGGCTTGGAGTCGATCTCCATGCGGATGAGACTGGCCGCCTCGTCGATCAGGTCGATGGCCTTGTCCGGCAGCTGCCGGTCCGGGATGTAGCGCGTGGACAGCCTCGCCGCTGCGATGATGGCGGCATCAGAGATCTGCACGCCGTGGTGCACTTCATAGCGCTCCTTCAGACCCCGCAGGATGGCGATGGTGTCTTCCTCCGAAGGCTCGTCCACGAGCACCTTCTGGAAGCGCCGCTCCAGCGCGGCATCCTTCTCGATGTACTTGCGGTATTCGTCCAGCGTGGTGGCTCCCACACAGTGCAGCTCCCCACGGGCCAGCGCCGGCTTGAGCATGTTGCCCGCATCCATGGCACCCTCGGCCTTGCCGGCGCCGACCATGGTGTGCAGTTCGTCGATGAACAGGATCACCGAACCTTCCTGCTTGGAGAGCTCGTTCAGCACGCCCTTCAGGCGTTCCTCGAATTCCCCGCGAAACTTGGCGCCGGCAATCAGCGAGCCCATGTCCAGCGCCAGGATGCGCTTGTCCTTGAGGCCTTCCGGCACCTCGCCGTTGACGATGCGCTGTGCGAGGCCCTCCAGGATGGCGGTCTTGCCCACCCCCGGCTCCCCGATCAGCACCGGGTTGTTCTTGGTGCGACGCTGCAGCACCTGGATCGTGCGGCGAATCTCGCTGTCGCGGCCGATCACCGGGTCCAGCTCCCCCTTCTCTGCCCGCTCGGTCAGGTCCACGCAGAAACGCGACAGTGCCTGACGCGATTCCTCGGCCCCGGCATCACTGACCTTGTCTCCGCCGCGCAGATTGGCGATGGCATTCTCCAGCGCCTTTTCGCTGACACCATAGGAGTTGAGCAGCTTGCCCAGCTCGCCCTTGTCACTCATGGCCGCCAGGATGACGGACTCGCTGGCGATGAACTTGTCACCCTTCTTCTGGGCATGCTTGTCCGCCAGATTGAGCAGGCGCCCAAGTTCATTGGATGGGGAGACATCGCCGCCGTTGCCCTGCACCTTGGGCAGGCGCTCGAGGATCTGCTGCAGCCCGGCGCGCAGATCGGTGATGGTGAACCCCGTCTGGGCCAGCAGCTGACGCACGGAGCTGCCCTTCTGGTCCAGCAGGGCGATGACGAGGTGAACGGGTTCGATGAAATTGTTGTCGTTGCCGACGGCCAGCGACTGAGCGTCGGACAAGGCCGCCTGCAGCTTGCTGGTCAGTTGATCCATGCGCATGTGAAGTCCCCTGGGGAACGCGTGTTCCCGGATTCGCAATCATTGGCGCAAGCGATGATCTCGATTGCGCGTTGGAATGTCCCCTTTAATGCGGACGGGCAGGCGCAATTCAAGCAGCGAATGGGACGATCAGTCTTGATCTGGCGCAAGGCCGACGATGCTGACGAAGCGACCGGTGCGGCCATCCCGTCGATAGGAGTAGTAGTGCGCGGCATCGCAATGGGTGCAGAGGCCGCCCCCACCGATTTCGCGCACGCCGGCCGCCTGCAGGCGCAAGCGCGCCAGGGCGAAGAGGTCGGCATGGCATTTGTCTGCTGTGGCTGCCGGGCGGAAAGCCGTGACCTGCAGCTGCTGACGCTGCGTGGTCGTGGCGCAGGCGTCGAGAAAGATGTCCCGCACTTCCAGGCCCACTTCGAAGTGACATACGCCGATGGCGGGCCCCAGCCAGGCGATGACCTCTTCGGGCGCATCGGGAAAGCGCTCCAGGGTCGTTTCAAGGATGCCGGCCGCGAGACCGCGCCAGCCAGCATGAGCCACCGCGACTCGGCGGCCGTCGCGGGCAGCGAAGAAGACAGGCAGACAATCCGCCGTGAGCACGGCGCCGGCAAGGCCGGGCCGGTCGACATACACGGCATCCCCGCAGCGCTCCGGCGCCTGGAAAGCCGCATCGACCACGGTCGTGCCATGCACCTGTTCCAGCCATTGCACGTTCATGCCGGCGGGCAGCCACTGCAGCAGGCGCTCGCGGTTGCGCTGAACGGCACCAGGGTCGTCGCCCACATGCAGGGCCAGATTGAAGCTGTCGTAAGGCGCTGCAGAGACCCCGCCAAGACGATCAGACACGCCTGCAATGACGTTGCCGGGAAGCTGCCAGTCGGGTGTCAGCAGCAGCGGGTCGCTCATTGATCCGCCTGCATCACGTCGAGCAGTGCCTGCAGGTCGGCAGGCAGTTCGGCCTCCCAGCTCATGTACTCGCCCGTGGTCGGATGTTCGAAGCCGAGCCTGCGGGCGTGCAGGGCCTGACGGCGGAACTGCTTGATGGCATCAGCCAGCGCATTGCTGCAGCCACGCGGAATCTGCAGGCGACCGCCGTAGAGCGGGTCACCGACCAGCGGGTAACGAATGTGGCTCATGTGCACGCGGATCTGGTGAGTGCGGCCCGTTTCCAGTTTCACGAGAATGTGGGTGTGGGCATGAAAGCGGTTGAGCACACGGTAATGCGTCACGGCCTCCTTGCCATTCTCGATCACCGCACGCTTCTGGCGGTGCACAGGATGCCGGCCCAGCGGCAAGTCCACGGTGCCGCCGCCCGTCATCACGCCGATCACGATGGCCTCGTATTCACGCTCAACCTCGCGCCGCTGCAACTGCTTCACGAGCAGCCGATGCGCCTGCAGCGTCTTGGCCACCACCATCAGTCCAGTGGTGTCCTTGTCCAGTCGATGCACGATGCCGGCCCGGGGAATCTCCCGCAGCGCCGGGCAATGATGCAGCAGGCCGTTGAGCAGCGTCCCGGTGCGATTGCCTGCCGCCGGATGCACCACGGTGTTGACGGGCTTGTTGAGCACGATCACGTCGTCGTCTTCGTACACGATGTTCAAGTCGACCGCTTCCGGCTCATGCGTCTCTTCGACGGCCAGTTCGGTCTCGAGCACCAGCGCATCGCCGGCATTGATCCGGTCCTTGCCGCGCAGCTGCCTGCCATTGACCAGCAGGCCTCCGTCCTTGATCCACTGCTGCAGACGCCCCCGCGAGTAGGCGGGAAACAGCGCGGCAGCCGCCTGGTCGAGGCGTGCCCCATCCATGGCCGGGGTGACCAGAGCTTGCAGGGAAATTCGTGTCGTCATGGCGGTGGATCACTCACTGATGGCAGGTGGCGCCAGCGCCGTCCGACAAAGACGGCACCACACCTTGGGTTTGCGCTGGCGGCTGTGGTTAAATACGGCCCAACCGGACGAGGCTGCAGACAGCCAGGCTCCTGTTGGAGCGGCGGGCATTATAGCCATGAAAGCCTCCGCAGATTTCACTAGTTTTCGCCTGCGGCCCGACCGCTGGCGCGCCAGAGGTCCAAGTCGCGTGAGAATCCTGATCCTGTTGAGCCTGTGTCTGAGCCTTGCGGCGTGCTCCCTGTTTGACGGTGAGGAGCGCGACGAGTTTGCCGGGCTCGACACCGAAGAGCAGTTCTACACCACCGCCCTGCGACAGCTGAATGCGCGCAATTACCGTGCGGCCATTGCCACCTACGAGGCACTGGAGTCCCGCTTCCCCTTTGGCCGCTTCGCCTCGCAGGGCCAGCTGGAACTGATCTATGCCTACTACGCCAACCTGGATCTGGAAGCCGCACGTACCGCTGCAGACCGCTTCATCCGCCTGCATCCCGACAATCAGAACATCGACTATGCGTACTACATGAAGGGCATGGCGTCCTTCGCGGAAGATGTCGGCTTCATCTCACGCTTCCTGCCCACGGACCCGTCCAAGCGGGACCCGGGCGGCGCGCGCAATGCATTCTCCGAATTCTCCATGCTGCTGGCGCTCCACCCCGACAGCGACTATGCCGCGGATGCCCGCGCCAGGATGATCTACCTGCGCAACATGCTCGCCTCTTACGAAGTGCATGTGGCGAATTACTACCTGGAACGCCGGGCCTACATCGCCGCACTGAATCGCGGTCGCTACATCGTGGAGAATTTCCAGGGCAGCCCGCTGGTGGGCGATGGCATGGCCATCATGATCGAGGCCTATCTGCGCCTCGGCCTGGACGATCTGGCCGACACCTCGCTGACCCTGCTCAAGAGCAATTTCCCGGAACACCCGGCTCTGGACACCAACGGCAATTTCATCGTGCGCAGCGATGTCACCAATCCGTCGCTGCTGTACACCGTGTCCTTCGGCCTGCTGGGCGACAACGTCGACAACACCCCACTGGCTCCGACGCAGCGCCCCTTGCAACCGCCGAATCCCGAGATGGAAGCGCCGGAGGAATCCCGCTCCCTGCTCAACATCCTGACCTTCGGCCTGCTGGGCTGAGGCTTCAGTAGTTCTCGGGGCAGAACTCGCGCTCGATCAGCTCGATCAGAATGTGGATGATCTTGATGTGCACCTCCTGCACACGATCGGCGAAGCGACTCTGCCCCGCACTCAGATCCACACTCGCCAGAGCGCCCAGTGCCGAACCGGCCACGCCTGTCAGGCTGATCACGCTCACCCCGTTCTCCCGCGCATACTCCGCCGCCTTGATGACATTGCGACTGCTGCCACTGGTGCTGATGGCCAGCAGGCAGTCGCCAGGTCTGGCACGCGCTTCCAGATAGCGCGAGAAGATGTACTCGTAGCCGAAGTCATTGGCGACACAGCTGATATGCCCGGCATCACTGATGGCGGCGGCGGAGAGGCCGCGCCGGTTCTGCCGATAGCGACCAGTCAACTCCTCGGCGAAATGCATGGCATCGCTCATGGAGCCGCCGTTGCCGCAGCTGTAGATCGTCTGTCCCTTGTGCAGCGTGGCGATCATGACCGACGCGGCACGGGCGATCGCCTCGATGTTGCCCGCGTCACTCATGAAGCGGTGCAGGTAGTCGCGGGAATCGTTCAGGGTGTTGATGATGTGTTCTTTCACGGCGTCACCTTCCTCAGGATTGCGGCAGTCAGTCGCCCAGCTCCCAGCCGGACGTGATGGGATAGCGGCGGTCGCGGCCGAAGCCTCGGTGCGTGAGACGCACGCCGATGGCACTCTGGCGCCGCTTGTATTCGTTGATGTCCACCAGGCGCAGCACGCGTCGTACCACGGGCTCCGCGAAGCCGCGCGCGATGATCTCGGCAGCGCTGCAGTCCTGCTCCACGTAAAGCTCCAGGATGGCATCGAGTTCCTCGTAGGGCGGCAGACTGTCCTGATCGACTTGACCCGGCGCCAGCTCCGCCGAGGGCGCACGGGCGATCACGGCGGGCGGAATCACGGGCGAGTCAAGCGCATCGCTCTGCCGGTTGCGCCAGTCGCACAGGCGATACACCATGGTCTTGGGCACATCCTTGAGCACATCGAAACCTCCGGCCATGTCGCCGTAAAGCGTGCAATAGCCCACCGCCACTTCGCTCTTGTTGCCGGTGGTCAGCACCAGCAAGCCTTTCTTGTTCGAGATCGCCATCAGCAGCACACCACGGCAGCGCGCCTGGATGTTCTGCTCGGTGACATCCATCGGCAGGCCGGCGAACTCCGTACTCAGGGTGTCGACAACACTGCGGTACGACTCCTCGATCGGCAGCACACGGTACTTCACGCCCAGTCGCGCGGCCTGGGCACCGGCTTCATCCAGACTGAGCTGTGAGGTGTAGGTGAAGGGCATCATCACCGCGAGCACCTTGTCGCTGCCCAGCGCGTCGACAGCGACTGCCAGAGTCAGCGCCGAATCGATGCCGCCGGAGAGGCCGAGCACGACGCCTTTGAAGCGATTCTTGCCGACGTAGTCACGCACACCGAGGACGAGCGCCTTGTAGAGGGCTTCTTCGGTGGTGTCCGGACGTGCCAGAGCCCCGGCATCGGCGTCAATGACGAGCCCCTGCCCTGTGCGCCGCAGCGGCACGGGGAACAGGCCCGGTGCGAAGGACGGCGCACGCACCTTCACCTCGCCCGTGGCGGCCACGGCCAGGGAACTGCCATCGAACACGAGTTCGTCCTGCCCCCCCACCTGATTGATGTAGACGATGGGCATGCCCGCACTGCGGGCCCGCTCTGCCAGCAGTGCCTCACGCTCGCGCGGCTTGTCCCGGTGATAGGGTGAGGCATTGATGTTGATGAGCAACTCGGCCCCGGCGGCAGCCACCTGCTGCGTGGGGGCGTCCTCCCACATGTCCTCGCAGATGGTGAAGCCCACACGTACGCCCTTGATGTCGAGCACGCAAGGGCCTGCTCCTGGCGTGAAATAGCGGCGCTCGTCGAACACCTGATAATTCGGCAGGCACTGCTTGCGGTACTGCGCAAGCACTTCGCACCCCTTGATGACGGAGAGCGCGTTGTAGAGCCGCCCGTCCTGATGCAGCGGGTGTCCCACAATCACGCAGAGATCGAGGTCGGCATCAAGAATGCTCTGCAGGGCGCGGCGCGTGCGAATCTCGAGACTGGGGCGCAGGAGCAGGTCTTCGGGCGGATAGCCCGTGATGGTGAGTTCGGGAAAGACAACGATGTCGGCGCCGTGCTCACGGCGCGCGCGCCGCGCCTGCTCGAGCAGCGCGTCGGTATTGCCCTGGATATCGCCGACCAGCAGATTCAGCTGCGCCATCACGACCGTTAACTGCTCTGGCATACGCATCCCATGAGTGAAGTTGCTGCATTCCTGCGAGGCCAGCGCGACGATGACTATTGGCTGACAGGTGCAGTATTGTCAGCCAAAGACTTCCCATTAGTAAAACGCAAATTGCCGCGCAAAATCGCCGATGATCAGAAAACCACTCTCACGGAAAACCACGGTCCAGACTCAGATCGACACCGTCAGACCCGGCGCGTAAGACGCGGGGTCGATCACCGGCACGCGTCCGAGCAGCAAATCCGCCAGCAGGCGTGCCGAGGCCGGCGCCAGAACCAGCCCGTTGCGGAAGTGTCCGGCATTGAGATGGAGATTGTCCCAGCCAGGCAGGGTGCCGATGCACGGTATGCCTTGCGGCGCCCCGGGGCGCAGACCGGCCCAGTGCTGTTTCACCGGCAAGTCTGCCAGCGCCGGGAGCATGGCGATCGCCGAGGCCTGCAGACTCTCCCGTGCCTGCTCCGTCGTGGTCTTGTCGAAGTCCGCGTATTCCAGGGTACTCCCCACCAGAATGTGGCGATCACGCCGAGGAATCAGGTAGCGGCCAGCGTGCAGCACGATGCTGTGCAGCAGACGCCGAGGCGTTTCAAAGAGCAGCATCTGCCCCTTCACCGGCGCTACGGGCACACTGATCTGCGCCTGCTCCAGCAGCCGGCCGGACCAGGCTCCTGCAGCGACAATCACCTGAGACACAGGCAGCCTGCGCTGCCCCCCCGCCTCCTCCAGCTGCAGGGCGCGAACCCTGCGCACGCCCTTGTCTGCCACCCAGTCCACGCCCAGCATCCGGGTGTTTTCCAACAGCGTCACACGCGGATGGCGCCGCAGGCTGGCGGTGAGTGCCTGACCAAGGCGCGGATTGCGGACATTGGCGATGGTCGGCATCCACAGCGCATGCCGGAATCCCGAGGCAAGTGCGCTTTCTTGCCGGTACAGGGCGCTGCCCAGCCATTCGCTCATGGGTTTGCCGGCCGTCCGGGCCCACAGCAGGGCCTCGGGCGCATCCTCGGCGTCCAGCATCAGCAGTCCTGTCACCTCATGTTCCGGATCGATGCCGGTCTCGGCGAGCAGCGCTGCGCACAGCCCGGGGTAGCTGGCCTGGGCCTGCGAAGCCAGCGCGGTGACAGCCGCACTGTAGCGCCAGGGGTAGAGGGGCGACACGATACCGCCGCCGGCCCAGGAGGCCTCGCGGCAGCAAGTCGCGCGTTCGATGACGGTCACTGTGGCGCCTGCAAGGGCGAGTTCCCGTGCCGTCAACAGCCCGATCACGCCGCCGCCCACTATCTGAAAATCACTGCTCACCCGACCTCTGCTCCCGCAAGCACTATCGCGTCTTCGGCACTATGCTGAAGGCAGGCAACTCTATCACAGGGAGGTGAACGAGATGGGCCGCACTGCAGGCATGACCCTGCTGGAAATTCTGCTCACGCTGGGCCTGCTGGGCGTCCTGCTGAGCGTCGCCCTGCCGGACCTGGGCAACTGGGCCGAGTCGGCACGCGCACACGCGATCACCCGGAGCCTGGCGACGCAGATCGCTCTCGCACGCAGCGCGGCGGCTGCCAGGCAGCAATGGGTGAGCGTGTGCCCGACCGTGGATAACCTGCGCTGCGGCGGCAGCTGGAATCAGGGCAGCATGGTGTTCAGTGATCGCAACGGGGATCGGCGCGTGAGTCAGGACGATGTGGTGATCCGGCTCAACGGCCCGCTGCCGGCGGGGGAAACGCTGCAATGGCGCGCGTTCGGGAGTCGCCCCTACCTGCAGATCGAACCCAGCGGCTTCATGCGCCATCAAAGCGGGAATTTCGCCTGGTGCCCAGCGTCGCGGGACGCCCGCTTTGCACGGCAGCTGGTGGTGAATGCCACCGGGCGCGTGCGTGTGTCGCAGGACAGCGACGGCGATGGCATCGACGAAGACAGTGCGGGAAATCCGCTCACTTGCCTGTGACGACATTCAGCGCCAGCAGTTCTCGACGCTGTCGCCCGTGGCGCCGCGCAAGCCGGTGTTGCTGAGGGTCAGGGTGGTGCAGGAATCCGTTGTCTGATTGCCCTGGGGCGTGGCCGTGGCAACAAAGCAATTGCCGATGGCCCCGCCGCCACAGGCCGAGACAGACAAACGGTAGAGCCCGTTGGGGGAGGTCAATGTCGCAATGGCGGGATCGGACAGCGGGTCGGCATTGGTGGAGTAGCTGTTGTTGTCGGAATAGAAACGCTCTTGGTTCGCGGCCACCTGCAGCAGCAGACTCTGGGCTTCGGAGCGGGCGCCGGCACGCACACTCTGCTGATACGCCGGCAGCGCGATGGAGGCCAGCACGCCCAGAATGGCCACGACGATCATCAGTTCTATCAGGGTGAAACCCAGCTGGGCGGGGTGTCTGGCTGTATTCACTTCAGGCTCCTGCGGGCTGCGCGACATGCCCGCCCATGCGTTCGATGCGAACTGACGGGCTCAGTGCTGCTACAGCGCCATCAACATCTCGTGGGGCCCGATCAGCTCGATGCGCAGCAGGGTCCCGGATGCTTCGAGAGGGTACCTGACCACCATGCTGAGGTGCCGGGATCTGCCGCTCTTCCAGGAACACCTGGGTGACTGCGTCGGAGAACGGCAGCACCTGCCCGGAAATGGTCAGAGAGCCGTTGTCCTGATCCAGATGCTCGATGGTGCCCTGCCGGATGCCTTGGGCCGCGAGCATAGCCGTGCCCTGCAGCCAGAGGAACAGAAGAAGAAAAAGGCCCGCGCGTGTCATGGTGTGCATGCTCCCGTGTTGCGCCCGTCAGTCCAGTTGCCGCCACGACTGCCTGCCGGTGGCCGTCTTGCCGGTGTTCAATTCGAAGACATCGACATCGCCACTGCTGCCGCTGCCGAAGGCCACGTCGCGGTCGGCGTCCGACAGAATGCTCAGGGTGGGCACGATGCCGACATCCGACATGCGACCGTAGGCATTGGTGTCGACTTCGTCGAACACCCCGTCGCCATTGAGATCGAAGGCCGGGAAGCCGAGCGCCCCGCCGTCGCGGTAGTTCACCTGCATCTCGAAGCTGCTGCCCCCGAAGTCGCAGGGCGACTGGCATGGAATCAAGGTCGTGAAGATCACACGGCCATCGCGCACCACGGCATTGCTGACCTGGCGTTCGCCGAAGTTGCTGGCATTGGCGGCGCCCTCCACGAGCACAGGCATCAGATTCAGCTTCCAGCCCATCTCGGAAGCGAAGTCCAGATCGTTGTCGGAAAGCTCACGCAGGATGTAACTGGTGTCGTCGCTGCCGTCGTCATCGGTATCGAACTCTTCGGCGTACTGATTGTTGATGGTCTGCAGCACCAGATCCGAGCTGTCGAACACCGTGAGTGACGCCAGATTCTTGTCCCAGATGCCATAGAAAGCCTGTGTCGTCTGCCCCAGTGGCTGGTTGTCGGTGGTCTCCAGATACTTGCCCGTGCCGAAGTACACCATGAAGCCATCCAGCCCGTCCGGGTGGAACGTGACCTGCACCTGCGTGGTGATGGGCTGATTGGCCTCGGCAGTGAACAGCGGACGGGGATTGGCACCTGACTTGTAATCGCTGTCCCATTGCGCCGGGTTGGGGTCGGTGACATCGAACTTCCACACATTGCCCAGCAAGTCGCCCGCATAGATCAGGTCGACCACCAGATCCCCGTTGTAATCCACCAGGGTGGGCGTCGCGAGACCATTGGGCGTCGCCGCCGCGCCGGCATTGGTGTTGAGCTTGCGGATCAGCGCGCCGGTTTCCAGATCGACCACATAAAGCACGGCACGCCCGGTGCCGCTCGCATTGCCGTCGGCTTCCGTGTTGTTGTAGCCATTGCCGAAGACCGCTGCCCAGCGCCCGTTGGCCATCTTCGCGATCTGCGGCTTGCCGTAGGTGAAGCCGAGGTCGACGTCGTCGGTGTCGTCGAATTCCCACAGCACCAGATCGGCCGCATTGGCCTCGTCAAAGGCGTCGGGGTTGGTGACATCCAGCGCATACACCGACTGTCCGCCCCCGCCGAGCCCCCCCACCAGCACACTGCGCCAGAGACCGTCGGTGACACTGGACGGATCGTCCATCGTGGCGAGATAGGCGTCGACGATGTTCGGGCCGGAATCGACGTAGTAGCGGTGGGTATAGTCCTGCCGGGCCAGCAGATGCAGATTGCGGAACACGGCGTGGGGCACATAGGCGATGCGCTCCTCACCGCTGACTTCGTCGAAGCCATGCAGCATGCCGTCATTGGCGCCCACGTAGACCATCACATCGCGATCGGCGTTGGCGGTCTTGAAGGCGGCGTAGGACTTGGGCGCCACACTCTCCGGGTAGCGGAAGGAGGGTGCTCCGACATAGCGCGGGTCGGAGTTGACGATGTCGCCCAGCACACTGTTGCGCGTGCGGAATTCGTAACCGATGCCCTCGTTGCTGGTCTGGCCGCGCAGATAGTCGGTGATGGCCTGGCCGAAGTTCTGATTGGCGGTGATCTGTGCCGCGATGGCGGTGGCTGCCGGATGCGGTGCATTGGTCAGCAGCCGCGTGATCTGCGCCGTGGACAGATCGGTCAGCGCGTTGGGCGACTTGTAGTTCCCGGGCCAGCGGAAAGCCACCCCCCGCCCTTCCGGCGTGCCGCCCGGAATCACGTCGGCCAGCGGATTGAAGGAGATGATCTCACGACCGCTGTTGTAGTTCTGACTGTCCAGCACATCGGCCGCATTCCAGTCGGGCCCCGGGTCGACACTGCCATCCTTGTTGATGGCGAAGGCCAGCAGCTGACCGCTCCAGTCGGCGCTGTCGAAACGCGCCTGGTAGAGATAGCTGCCCGCATTCAGCGTGCCCGAGTTTGTAGCCACAGAGGTGGACGAGCCCACGCGGTCGGCGATGTTGGCCAGGGCATCCTGAATGGAGTCGACCACTTCCTGCGGCGACTGCGCGGCCACGAACACGCCCTTGCTGTTGTAGGCCGCGTGCCAGAGATCGTCGATCTTCTGCGGGTCCGCCGAGAAGGGATTGCCCCAGTTGCCATTCACGGCGAGCGGCGGGTTGGGCCAGCCGTCGCTTTCCGTGTCGACGAGCAGGCCGTTTGCACCAAAGGCCACGGTGAAGGTCACCATGTGCTGCTTGTTGTTGTCATCGAGCAGACTCGTCGGCTCTTGATTGGGCAAGGGACTGAAATAAAGACTGTAGTCGTGGCGTCCACCGCGCTCCGGCCTGCGGCACGTAGTCTTGCCGATATTCTGGAATTTGAAGCCGTATAACTTCTGTTTAAATGAATTTATTTGCACCTCGTATTCCACCAAATCGGAGCCACTGACTTGAACCAATGGCATCGCAAATTCGCTGACCAGTGTCATACCGTAGCGAATCCCAGTCGAGGAGTGTGTAAGCGAACAGAAGACGCGTTTTGTAACGAAAGTGCGAATGCTGCATGCTCCAGGGAGCCTGTCACTAAGCATACGAGGCCAGGTCAGAAACCTCATCTCCTGATTGCAGCGCATAAAGTTGGATTGTGGCGAACACCCACTCTGGCCGTGCAGATGAGCTTCGCTCTGCTGCAGCCCATTGTTACTGATGCGGTAGTTGTAGTTGTCGGCATAGGGAACCATATTTTCGGAGTGAGAACATCGCTTCGCACACGAGCAGGTGCGGGAGGAGCTCTTCCAGAGGCAAAAATTGTTGCGCGCCTCTTCGACGCTTGCCAAGTCGTTGACCTGGTACTTGTGGGGCCTCGTCAGCATCTCCCAGTCCATGGAATCGGAGTCGTCAACCATGAAGAAGACGTTAGGGTCCACGTTGACGCCGAGGAAAAGCGGCGCATTGGACAAGCTCAGCGGCGAGCCCTGCAAAAGGGGCGTCACTGCGATGCCCAGCAGGGACAACAGCCAGCACCCCATCGCTCTGCAGATTTCCCGAATGTCCATGTTCACCTCTGCACGCTAGTCGTAGGATTTGACGAAGGTGGATTGCAGCTGCACCACGGTGGTATCGCCGACGCCAGTGCCGCGCGCCGTCACCCGATGAAACACCCGCACGCGGGGTTCCTGTCCCGTGCCGATCGCGATCGACTGCCCGGTACTGATCTCCGACAGCTCTTCGATGAGGTAGCGCGGTTCCGCGGCAACGCCCTCGACACCCGCCACCGCGATGGCATTGTCTTCCCACCATTCGCTGTCGTCGCGGCTCGCGTCCTGCCACCAGTGCAGAGAGTCGGAATTGTCCGGGTCCGCCGCGTCGCGCTCCCACACTGTGGTGCTGCCATCGGTGCTCGTCTCGGGCCAGAACTGCTGGTCGAGAAGCCAGTGCTCAGCCGTCTGCAGCGAGGTTTCCGCCGCCTGGAAGGCGGCATTCTGATCCTGCAGATTGCCGGCCATGCGCTCCTCGAGCACTGCAGACTCCATGCTCGACACGCCCATCATGGTGAGCACCAGCAGGAACACCAGGCAGAAGATGAGGATGGCACCGCGCTGGCGGGCAGACAGGTGCCCAGGTTTGACCACGGCAGACGGCGGCAGGCGCGACATGCGGCTCAACTCCCCACCGCGCGATTGCGCAGTGTGATGGTGCTGGTGAATACACGGCGCAGGCGATTGTCCCCGGGCCGGGCCCCATTGCCCGCCTCGCCGTCATAGGTCACGCCATTGAAGACATAGGCCTGCGGCGCCGGCATCAGGCCATCCTCGATGGACTGCACCAGCACGCTGATGCGCACGCTGATGACCCGCGACCAGTCGCCGACCTGATCAGCCGTGACATAGGCATCGACCGTCTTCTTGTTGTCGTTGTCGGCATTGATGCCGTAGAGAATCTGCAGGCTCTCGATCCCCTCGACCAGCTCCTGCGGCGTGCCCGCGGCGGCCGTCTGGCTGAGCTCGCGCCGGAACAGTGCCGGCGGATTGGTGGGGACATTGCCGCGCTTGCCCACGTAGATCATCGTGCCCTGCAGCTTGACCAGCTCGCCACCGGCCTGGGTGCCCAGTGGCTGCGAGGTGATGTTGCCGGGTACACAACGGGACGAGAGCACGGAGTTGATGCTGGCACCGCCGCCGATCTCCTGCACATTGCAGGCCTGCACCCAGTCCGCCCGCTCGCAGTCGCTGAGCTGCAGGATGTCGCCATCCTCGATGTCGACGATGCCGGAATTCACCACAGTCATGGCGCCGCCGGGCGAGATGGAATTGATGGTGGCGCCGGTGCCCGAGGCATTCCAGACACGCACGATGTCCGAATCCGGCACCGCGCTGGTGGCATCCATGACATTGCCGCCCGAGGTGACCCAGCCACCGGCCGTGGTCACCACCACGGCCACATTCTCGGTGCTGGGAGCGATGTCACCAGGGCTGGTGTCTTCCGCCTCCCAGCCCTGCAGGCCGGCATCGGGTTGAAAGGTAGGTGGTGGGCCATCGAGCATGTTGTTGATGTCGCTTTCCTCAATGCTGGCGAGGCAGCTCAGATAGCCGGCCATCCGCAGTTCGCGTGCCAGGAAGTTGATGGCATAGCGACCGTTCTCCTGCATCCGCGCGCGCGCTTCCTGATCCCGCTCCTTCTGGGAATTGCCCACATAGACCTGCATGACGCCGGCCGCGAGACTCAGCCCCATCACCATGGCGATCAACAGTTCGATCATGTTGAAGCCGCGTGCTCGCAGGCCCGCAGGTCGGCGCCCGGCGGGTGCAGAATGGGCAGTCGCAATCGGCATCGTCATGGCTGGAAACTCATGCTTAAATGGTTCTCGGCGGTGCCATCGCGGTCGGCATCCCACCAGATCTTGATGGCGAACAGGTCGCCGACACTATCGCAGGCAGGTGCGGCCGGGGTGCCATCCGCGGGAGTGGAATCATTGCACAGCGTTCCTTCACCCCCGGGCAGCGCAGCAGCCAGCGCCCGTTTCCATTCCGCCACATCGTTGGCGGCCATCTGCGCCGGGGTGCAGCCGGCAATGCTGTTGCACGAAGCCGTGATGGAACCGGCGGCGTTGTTGTAACTGCCATCCTCCACACCCTGCAGATTCGCGCGCACCCGCTCCACGATGTCATTGCTCAGGATGGCGGCCTGGGTGCGCTGATAGGCACTCTGAGTGTTGCGCAGGCTGACTGTCTGCAGCCCGGCCATGCCTAGCATGCCGATTGCGAGAATCAGCAGGGACACCAGGATTTCGATCAAGGTCATGCCTCCCTGTCGTGCACGCATCATGCGCAATCCAGGCCTTCAGGAATCCGACAGCCGCGCCCGGTCAACGCGATCTCGACAGATAGCGCTTTCGTCGAATTGCTATTTGCGCGACTTTGCCGGAAGGTACCGACGTCTGCATCGGCGCCTTCTCTGCTGGCTCGCATGCTTAGTACGTCGCAACGCTCGATCACTTGCCTGCAAACCCGCTTCAGATAGCTCACCAGCGCCTTGACAATGCCTTTAGTGGTAACGCGCGACGCTGTGTCCTTCGGTAAGCGCCGTCCCACCGCTAACAAAATGCCGATCGTGCCGACAAAAACCATCATCTCGCGCACGTTAAGGCTTTTGATTTGATTCATGTTCATCATGATTGAGGAATACCCTGACGATGTTTCGAAAGACCACTGAATTCTGCAAACCAACGCGGTAGCGGCGAGGACATGAAGACAGAATGAGCGCACGCATCTCGAATGTGTGCTGAATCAATTGTAGGACTCAAATTATAGTTCTGCAGATAGGTTGCGAGCGCTTTGCTACACTGTGGCGCCTTTCACGCTGACGCAGGCTCGCGCGGACTTTCCTCGTTCATGGACTATGACATCACCTTGCTGGCAGTGCTGGCCCTCGTCGGGGTGCTTGCCGGCGCCATCAATACCATCGCGGGCGGCGGTTCCAATCTCACCCTGCCCTTGCTCATGCTGCTGGGACTGCCCGCCGATGTGGCGAACGGCACCAATCGTGTGGCCGTCGCCCTGCAATGTGTCGTGGGCATCCGCGGCTTCCGCAATCACGATCGTCTCGACGAGGCGGCCATTTTGCCGATCCTGGTGCCGACAGTCCTGGGCGGCGTGGCGGGCTCATTCGCGGCAGCCGTGATTCCCGTTGCGGCGCTCAAGCCCATCCTGCTCATCACCATTCTCAGCATGTCGGTGGTGATTCTGTTGAAGCCGTCGTTCATCGCGCCCCCACCGGGCACTCCCGTGGTGGATGTGCGCGACAATCGCGGTGCGTGGTGGATGCTGCTGTTCGCCGGCATCTACAGTGGCTTCGTGCAGGCGGGGGTCGGGTTCATCCTGCTGGCGGCGCTGGCCGGCGGACTGCGTTACGATCTGGTGCGGGCCAATGCCTTGAAGATGGTCTGCTCGCTGGGTTCCACCCTGATCGCGCTGGGCGTGTTCATCTACTTCGACATGATCCGCTGGGTGCCGGGTCTGATTCTTGCGGTGGGCGCCATGCTCGGCGCCTGGATGAGCGTGAAGTTCGCCGTGCGGGCCCAGCAGAACACGATCAAGTGGTTCCTCTTCGTGATGACGCTGTGCAGTTGCCTGGCGGCGCTGTTGTTCTGAAGGCCACCTGGCGCCTCAGCCACGCGCAGGCTCCGACGCAGTGAGCTGGAAGTTGCCGAAGACCAGCTGGATGCGCGCCCCGCCCCGACTGCCCGTGCCCACGTCGATCTGTCCGCCGTAACTGCCCACGATGTCCGTCACGACCGCGAGACCAATGCCCTGCCCCTGGGCCAGTGTGTCCAGGCGCGCGCCGCGCTGCAGCACGAACTCCTGTTGCCCGGCCGGGATGCCCGGGCCGTCGTCTTCCACCACGAGACAGAGCTGGCGCACGGGGGACTGACTGACCCGCGCGCTGATCGACAGACACTGCCGGCCGTACTTGAAGGCGTTGTCGAGCAGATTGCCGAGCATTTCCATGAGATCGCGCTCGTCGCCGAGAAACGCGATGCTCGGGTCGATGTCGCAGACGATCTCGCGCGGCTGTTGCGCATAGACTTTCTCCAGCGCACGCAGAATGCGCCCTGCGGTCTCCTGTACATTGACGCGGCGGGAGAGCGCGGTGCTGCCGGTGGATTTCACGGCGCGCTGCAGCTGGTAGCCGACGATCTGGTTCATCCGTTCCAGTTGTTCCTCGACGGTGCGCTGCTGCTCCGCAGTGACCGTGGCATGCGTGGTGTCGCGCGAGTGGCCGAGGGCATGCATCACACCCGCGATCACCGCCAGCGGTGTCTTCAGGCTGTGGGCCAGATCGCCGAGCGTCTCGCGATAACGCGCCTGCTGCTTGCGCTCCGTCTTGATCAGCAGGTTCAGGTTCTCGGTCACGGGACGCAGTTCGCGCGGGTAGGCGCCGTCCAGCTGCTCGCTGGCGCCGGCTTCGATCTGCTTGAGATCCTGCGCCAGACGGCGCAGCGGGGACAGCCCCCAGCGCAGCAGCAGCACCTGCAGCACCAGCAGCAGCACGGCCACCCCGCCCAGCCAGGACCACAGACTCGCGCGGAAATTGTTGACCTCGGCCAGGTAGGTGCCGCTGGATTCGAGCACGACGAAATCGTACTGATCCTGCCCGTTTTCCCAGACCACGCCGTAGGCCGCGATGAAATACTCCTGACCGTCGGCGGCCACTTCACGGGAGAAATAGGCCTCCCCCCGTCCGAGACCGGACCAGTGGGCGAACAGCCCGTCAAAATCACGCTCCAGGGCGGAGGGGCTGCGCAGCAGTTCCTGCTGCTGCGGACTGCTGACCAGAGCGTACAGGCCGGAATTGAGCTGGGTGAAACGCGGCTCGCGCAGATCCTCGAGGAAATAGAACTCGCCCTCGTCCTCCTCCACCGCCGCCAGCAGCACATAGAGCTGCACCTGCAGCTGCTCGGCGACGCCGGCCTCCACGCTGCTGCGAAACGCGCGGTCCAGCACCACACCGGTGAGGCCGAGAAACACGGCCAGAAGGACACTAACGGCCGTCAGCAGGCGGGTCTGCAGGGAATAGTCGGACGGGAGCGTTTTGGCCGTCATCGCCGCTCAGGCGTCCGTGCGGAAACGATAGCCCTGCCCACGAATGGTCTCGATGGGATGCAGGGTGTCATCGGGGTCGAGTTTCTGCCGCAGGCGCCGCACGAAGACTTCCAGCACATTGCTGTCGCGATCGTAGTCCTGGGCATAGAGGTGTTCGGTCAGTTCGGTCTTGGAGATCACCTTGCCGGGATGCAGCATCAGGTACTCCAGCATCTTGTACTCGTAAGCGGTGAGATCGACGCCGTGGCCGGCCAGCGTCACACGCTTGGCCGTGATGTCCAGCGCAATGGGTCCGCACTCGATCAGCGGCTTGGCGAAGCCGGCGGCGCGACGCAGCAGCGCGTTCAGGCGAGCGAGAATCTCTTCCAGCTGGAAGGGCTTGACCACGTAGTCATCGGCGCCGGCATCCAGGCCTTCGACCTTGTCCTGCCAGTCGCCGCGCGCGGTCAGGATCAGAATGGGAAACGTGCGGCCCTGTGCGCGGATCTGGCGGATCAGGGAGATGCCGTCGAGCAGGGGCAGCCCCAGATCGATGATGGCGGCGTCGTAGGCATACTCGGTGGCGAAGTAGAGTCCGGCGCGGCCATCGGCGGCGTCATCCACGACATAGCCGTGTCGCGTCAGCCCCTTGGCAAGCTGCTGGCGCAACAGGCTCTGATCCTCGACCACCAGCAGACGCATGCTTACTGCTCCCGCCGGATGTCGCCGGTGACGGCATCGACATACACGGTGAAGATGTTGCCGTCGTTGTCCATGCGCACGCGGTACTGCAGGGTGCCATCCTGCTGCACTTCACTGATGCTGACGACGTTGCCGGGGAAACGGGCACGCACGAGTTCGAGCGCCTCCCGCTGGGAGATGCGCGCAGCCTGCGCGGCATCGGCGCCAGTGGACTGCTGCGCCAGAAGCAGCTGCTGCCCCTGCACCGCCGTGACCGGCAGGCTCAGCAGCCCCACACACAGGAGCGTGGCGAGTCTGCGCCCAAGGCGGCGCTGCTGGAAATCCGATGAAGGCACGGCGTTTCTCCCTGATCTAGGCGAAGTGCAACCCGTGCAGCAAGGGCACCGGCGCGGTTTACTGGAACACGGGCTGCACGTCGACGCGCACCCGGACGAATTCGCCCGGATCGTCGTCCATGCGCACCGAGTAGTCCTTGTCGTGGTAGCGGTAACGGACCTGGTAGCCCAGCAGGCGCTCTTCGTCGTGGTGATCGTAGACCGTTTCGCACTGACGTACGGTTTCCACGTCGGTGACTCGCCCGCGACTGTTGGCGGCGACTATATCACGTCCAATGGAGTGCCCCAACACGGCGCCAACCACCGCGCCGACGCGCTTGTTGGACTTGTCGTGCCCCACGGCATTGCCCAACGCACCCCCGATGATGGTGCCCAGAATCGCGGGCGTACTGCTCTGCGAATGGGCCCTGCGATGCGACACCACCTCTTCGGTCCAGCACTCCTCGCGGGGAACACTCACCTCGACAGTGCGGTAGATCGGCGTGCTCTCGATGACTTCGGCGTAATCGAAACGTGACTCGGCCAGCAGCGGCGTGGCAAGTGTGGCAGCCGCCGTGCCTGCCAGTGCGGCGCGCAGCAGACGGGCCAGGGGACGTGAATGCGGACGTGTGTTCATGCTGTTCTCCTCTTCGACGATGGCCGCGGCGGCGCTTGGACCGGCGGCGGTGCGGAGTCTCGCATCAGGCTGGTTTTCCGGACTCCTGGCTGGAGTGTGGCAGGGGCAATCTGAATTGTGGCTTAACCACCCGGCCGACTGTGGGCGCTCCGGCAGGTGATTGGCCCAAGGGTTTGATTTGTCAACAAAGCTGGTTAGAATTGCTCGGCGTTTCAGATCACTCCCGAAGGCCCCGCCAAAGAGCATGTGACTGTTGCGAGGCCATAATAATTATAAGCAGTGAAGAGAGTCTCCATGTTCAATTACAACAAGTCATTCAGCATCGCCTTTGTTACCACCGTTCTGGTCGCCATTCCCGTCCTTTTTGTAGAAATCCAGTACACCCAGCCCCTCGTGCTCTGCGGCACACTCCTGATCAGTCTCACCGCCGCGGCCGCCGCCACGCATCATCGCAAGCCAGCCGCCAGGCGTCGGGTTGTGGTGGAAGAGCAGCGCGTGCCGTACAACAAGTCACGTCGCGAAAGTGGCAGTGTGAAGTGGTTCAACGCCAGCAAAGGCTTTGGCTTCATCACGCGCGACAGTGGAGAGGACATCTTCGTGCACTTTCGCTCGATTCGCGGCGAAGGCCATCGCGTGCTGCATGACGGCCAGCGGGTGGAGTTCGCCATCAGCGAGGGCGACAAGGGCCTGCAGGCCGAGGACGTCGCCACAGCCAAGTAAATTGCGCCTTCAGTAGTGCGGCGGTCGCTCGTCGACCGGCGTACTGCCCTGCGCCTTTTCCGGCAGGTTGTCGAGGATGTGCAGCAGGCGCTCGCGGTGCAACACCAACTCGCGCTCCAGCGTGTCGATCTGGGTTTGCTGCCGCGCCACCACGGCATTGAGCTCGGCCAGCAAGTCCTCCTGGAAGGCAAACTGTGACTGCAGCTCGTAGAGCTGCTCCTGCAAGTGTTCGATCGTCATGGGCATTCCGTGGTCTGATGAAGGCTTGGCGGGCGGCAATTACAGCACTCTGGGTGGCCTTCCGGCCAGAGCCAGGCGCTAGCGGATTTCCTGAATTTGACGCCAGCGTGCAATAATTGAGCAAGATTGGCTGTCAAAGCGTTCAACAGACATCTGTCACCAGACTCCTTGCAGGACTTGTTTATGCAGAAAGCCCCCCTCAACTGGACCAACACGCTGCTCTTCACGCTCACGCCCCTGGCGGCACTGACACTGGTGCCGTGGTACGGCCTCACCCATGGCTATGACACTTACGAAGTGGTGGTCTTCATCCTGCTGATGGGCTACTGCGGCGTGTCCATCACGGCCGGTTACCACCGCCTCTGGTCCCACAAATCCTACAAGGCCCATCCGTTCGTGCGCTTCGTGTTCGCGCTGGGCGGCGCCTGCGCCCTGCAGAACGACGTGCTGCACTGGGCTTCCGATCACCGCCGTCACCATGCCCATGTCGACAACAATGACAAGGACCCTTACTCCGCCGGGCTTGGCTTCTGGTATTCGCACATGGGCTGGATCCTGCGCCATTACGAGAGCGGCAAGGAAGACTTTTCCAATGCGAAGGACCTGCAGAAAGACCCTATCGTGATGTGGCAGCACCGCCACTACCTCAGCCTGGTGCTGCTGATGAACATCGCCCTGCCGGCCTTCCTGGGCTGGCTCAACGGCGACATCCTGGGCTGTCTGCTGCTGGGCGGTCTGCTGCGCCTGGTGCTGAGCCAGCACGTGACCTGGCTGATCAATTCCGTGGCCCACATCTGGGGCCGGCAGACCTACAGCGACGCCAGCTCGGCGCGGGACAACCCGCTGCTGGCGCTGTTCACCTACGGCGAGGGCTACCACAACTTCCACCACACCTTTCAGTGGGATTACCGCAACGGCGTGCGCTGGTGGCACTTCGACCCGACCAAGTGGTTCATCAACGTGTGTGCGCGAGTCGGTCTGGCCAGCGACCTGAAGCGCTGCTCGCCCATCGTGATCGAGAGCGCCCGCCTGGACATGCAATACCAGCGCGCCGCGCAGTCCTTCAACGCACTGGAGGGCATGATTCACAACGCCGAAGTTTGGCGAGCACGCCTGGAGACCGAATACGAACAGTGCAAGGCGGCGCTGCAGGAATGGGCACGCCACCAACAGCGCTGGTACGAAGCCAAGTCGACGCAGCTGCATGAGAAGTGGTCGCACTTCGAGCAGCTGAAGCTGCGCGACAGTTATCGTGAAGCCCGGTATCGCCTGAAACTGCAGAAGCAGCGCTGGGAGGCCCTCATGCAGAGCATGCCCGCGCTGGCCGGTGCCCCGGCCTGATGAGCCCCCACAGACACCGCGTCACCGAGAGGTTTTCCGCATGATTCTGCGCCGCATGGTACAGACCCTGGTTCTGGCTGCCGGCCTGCTCAGCGTCGGCAGCGCTGCGATGGCCGTGGAAGAGGGGCAGCAGGCGCCCGATTTCACGCTGCCCGACATCGCCGAGGGCAAGCCGCCCATCGCGCTATCCGATCTGCGCGGCAAGACGGTCTACGTGGATTTCTGGGCGTCCTGGTGCGCCCCCTGCCTGCGCTCCATGCCGCTGATCAATGAACTGTATGCCAAGTATCGTGAGCAGGGCTTCGAGGTCATCGCCATCAACGTGGACGACCCGATCGAGGACGGGCGCGACTTCCTGCTGGATACGCCGCTGGATTATCTTATCGCGGCCGACACCAAGGGCGAGATGCTGGGCGCCTATGCCGTGCGCGGCATGCCCACCTCGTTCCTGATCGACCGCGAAGGTGTCGTGCGCCTGGTGCACACGGGTTTTCGCGACAATGACATCGTGCTGATCGAGGACGCCGTGCGCAGCCTGCTGGACGCGCCCACGCCCTGAGCCTCAGAACAGCTGCAGAGGCGGCTCGTCCAGCGCCGCCATCTGCTCGCGCAGCTCCAGGATATGCTCCGCCCAGTAACGCTCGGTGTTGAACCACGGGAAGCTGCGCGGAAAGGCCGGGTCCTCCCAGCGCCGCGCCAGCCAGGCACTGTAATGCATGATGCGCAGCGTCCTCAGGGACTCGATCAGGTCCAGCTCCCGCGCATCGAAATCGTGAAATTCGTTGTAACCCTCGACAATCTCCAGCAGCTGTCCCTGGCGCTGATCGCGCTCGCCTGACATCAACATCCACAGATCCTGAATGGCCGGACCGGTCATGGTGTCGTCGAAATCGACGAAATGCGGCGCATCATCGCGCCACAGCACATTGCCCGGGTGACAGTCCCCATGGATGCGCAGGCGCGCGACGCCACGGGTGCGGGCAAACACGGTTTCCACGCGGGCGATCAGGTCGCGGCTCAGCGTGTCGTAGGCGCGCACGAGGGACTCGGGGATAAAGCCCTGCTGCAGCAGGTACTCCCGGCTATCGATGGCAAAACGCGGGACGGTCAAGGCCGGCCGATGCGTGAAGGCCCGCGTGACGCCCGCGGCATGCACGCGGCCGAGAAAGCGGCCCAGCACCAGCAGATTGTCGGGGTTGTCGAGGTCGGGCGCGCGGCCCGCGCGGCGCTCGAACACCGCGAAGGAGAAGCCCTGGTACTCGTGCAGAGACTGCCCGTCGGCCAGCAGCATGGGCGGCACCACGGGGATCTCGAGCGCGGCCAGTTCCAGCGCGAAGGCGTGTTCCTCGAGGATCTGCTCCCGCGTCCAGCGCTGCGGGCGATAGAACTTGGCGATGAGCGGCGGCCCGTCTTCCACGCCCACCTGATAGACACGGTTCTCGTAGCTGTTGAGCGCCAGGATGCGGGCATCGGTGGCGATGCCGACACTCTCCATGGCTTCCAGCACGGTTTCCGGGCTCAGGGCCTGGTAGGGATGGACATCGGTAGAGGGCAGTTCAGTGGGTGACGGGTCTTCGCGGGAGGGCATCTTGGCAGGCAGGTCCTGATCGAGTTTGGCCCGAGTATACTGTAAAATCCGCGCGCCCGGCGGCGGGCACCCGGCCTGACGCCATCCCTTGAATGTCTTTGAACCCAGTGAGGAACCCGTCTTGAACCAGCAGCAACTGCAAGTCAGAGCGCAGGAACTACGTCAGCAGTATGAATCGGTGTGTGCGCAAAAACTGAATCTGGATCTGACGCGGGGCAAACCCTGCTCCGAACAGCTGGCATTGAGCGACGCGCTGGATGGCATTCTGGGCAATGACTATCGCTGCGAGGACGGCACCGACAGCCGCAACTACGGCGGCATCATGGGCATCCCCGAAGCACGCCGCTTCGCGGCGGAATATCTTGCCACCACGCCGGAGCGCACGATGGTCGGCGGCAACAGCAGCCTGCAGTTCATGTACCAGATCGTCACCAGCGCCCTCTATCATGGCGTGCGCGGCGCCGCCTCAGCCTGGAGCCGCGAGGCTGCGGCTGCCGGTGGCAAGGTGCGTTTCCTCTGCCCCTCGCCCGGCTACGACCGTCATTTCGCCATCTGCGAGGCGCTCGACATCGAGATGATCCCCGTGGCCATGAACAGCGAGGGTCCGGACATGGACCGGATTGAAGCCCTGGTGAAGGCCGATCCGCTGATCAAGGGCATCTGGTGTGTGCCCAAGTACGCCAACCCGGACGGTGTCGTGTATTCCACTGCCGTGGTAGCCCGCATGGCGGCTCTCGGCAAGATCGCCGGCGCCAATTTCCGCATCCTGTGGGACAACGCCTATGCCGAGCATCATCTTGTGGACAACCCGCCGGAACTGGCCAACATCCTCACGCTGAGTGAAGCGGCGGGCACCCTGGACAACGTCTACGTGATCGGCTCCACCTCCAAGATCACCCACGCCGGAGCAGGCATCTCCTTCATTGCCAGTTCCGAGGCCAATCTGAAGAGCCTGTCTGATCAGCTGATCATCTCCACCATCGGACCGGACAAGGTCAATCAGCTGCGCCACACGCGCTTTCTGAAGGACATGCCCGCGCTGCGCGGCCTGATGCAGCAGCATCGCGGGATTCTGCAGCCGAAGTTCGAAGCGCTGTTGCGGGAGCTGGAGGCCGGCCTGAGCGGCAAGCAGATCTATGGCGCGGCGCTGGGGGAATGGACGGTGCCGCAGGGCGGTTATTTCGTGCTGTTCAACACACAACCCGGTCTGGCCGACACAGTGGTCAAGCTGACGGCAGCCGCTGGCGTGAAGCTGACACCGGCAGGCTCCACCTGGCCGTACCGCAAGGACCCGGCGAACAACAACATCCGCCTGGCGCCCTCGTTCCCGAGTCTGCCGGAGATCAGTGCCGCGATGAAGGTGTTCGTGCTCTGCGTGGAACTGGCCAGCATCGAACGCGCACTGGCTCAGTGATGGGAAGCGGCGGCGGCTTCAAGACTGCCGCCGCCTCGTTCATTCGGATTTCTGGGTGTCCGTGTTGCGGGCGGACATGAACGGCACGGGGAACAGCGTGATGTTGTCCCCGCTGGAGATCTTGCTGACACCGCCCTTCTCCACTTCGTCGATCCGCACAATGGCCTGAATCGGGATGAAGCTGCGCTTCACGCCCAGGAATTCGGCCTTGAGCTTTTCCTCGCTCGGGTCCACCACGACCTGACTGCGCTCATCGAAGATGTAGTCTTCTACTTCGATGAAGCCATACAACTCGCTCTGATAGACCTGCTTGGCAAAGACTTCGTAGACCTTGCCCTTGTTCAGGAAGGTGATTCGGTAGATTTCGGAGGGAATGGCCATGCATGCGCTCTCGTGAAAAGTGACGCTTCGCAATATCAGGCTGGCGCGGCGAAATTCAAGTCGGGGCGGCCAGCCATTGCGCAACTGGCCGGCAGTCTACAGGAATTGTCCGCCGCTCACCCGCACTTCTTGCGGGCGTTGTGGCGGTTTGTGAGCCGAGTCGAAGCTGCTACAATCCGCGCTCACTTCAGCCCGGGAGCCTGCGCCCCGGCGGGAACCCCCATCGACATGAGCAATACCGAATCCTCTGCAGCGCCTGTGAGCGCTCCCAGCACCGGCAAGCCACGCAAGGTCTTCATCAAGACACACGGCTGCCAGATGAATGAATATGACTCCTCGCGCATGCTCGACCTGCTGCGCGAAACCCACGGCGCCGAACTGGTCGAGACACCGGAGGAGGCCGACCTGCTGCTTCTGAACACCTGCTCCATCCGCGAGAAGGCTCAGGAAAAAGTCTTCCATCAGCTGGGTCGCTGGAAGGCGCTGAAGAAGAGCAATCCGGCCCTGCAGATCGCCGTGGGCGGCTGCGTGGCCAGCCAGGAAGGCGCGGCCATCGGCAAGCGCGCGCCCTATGTCGACGTGGTCTTCGGCCCGCAGACGCTGCACAAGCTGCCGCAGATGCTGAACGACGCCAGCGGTCGCGGCACCGTGGTGGACATCAGTTTCCCCGAGATCGAGAAGTTCGACCGCCTGCCCGAGCCCCGCGTGGACGGCTGCGAAGCCTACCTGACCGTCATGGAAGGCTGCAGCAAGTACTGCTCTTTCTGTGTGGTGCCCTACACCCGCGGCGAGGAAGTCAGCCGCCCGCTGGACGACGTGCTCGCAGAAGCCGTGCACCTGGCCGGCCAGGGCGTGCGCGAGATCAATCTGCTGGGTCAGAACGTCAACGCCTATCGCGGTCTGAACCACGAGGGCGGCATCACGGATTTCGCCACGCTGCTGCAGTACATCGCCGCCATCGAGGGCATTGGCCGCATCCGCTTCACCACCTCGCATCCGATGGAGTTCTCCAGCAATCTCGTCGAGGTGTACCGACACATTCCTGCGCTGGTGGATCACCTGCATCTGCCCGTGCAGAGCGGCTCCGACCGCATCCTGGCGGCCATGAAGCGCGGTCATACGGTGCTGGAGTACAAGTCCATCATCCGCCGGCTCAAGGCCATACGGCCGAACATCAGCCTGTCCTCGGACTTCATCGTCGGCTTCCCCGGCGAAACTCACAAGGACTTCGAGGACACCATGAACCTGATCATCGAGGTGGGCTATGACACCTCGTTCAGCTTCATCTACAGCCCGCGCCCCGGCACCCCCGCGGCCGACCTGCCCGACACCACCTCCGAGCAGGAAAAGAAACACCGCCTCGCGATCCTGCAGGCCCAGATCATTCAGCAGGCCAGTGCCATCAGCGAACGCATGGTGGGCAGCCGGCAGCGCATCCTGGTGACGGGCGTCTCGCGCAAGGACCCGGGCGAGATGCAGGGCCGCACCGAGAACAATCGCGTGGTGAATTTCCGCTGCGACGACGCGCGCCTGATCGGCCAGTTCGTCGACGTCACGATCACGCGCGCCTACGCCAACTCCCTGGCCGGCACGCTCTGAGAAGTCGGGGCAGGCGTTCTTGCCGCAGGGGCTTAAATGCAGGCACAGATTGGTATACTACCGGCTCATCGCACCGCCCCGGAGGCTTGCAAGCTGTCTTGATGGCAACTCAGAAATACACCCAGCGACTCATACTCGAGCCTGACAATTCCCAGCGCCTGGCCAATCTGTGCGGGCATCTGAACGAGCACTTGCAGCAGATCGAAAAATCCCTGGCGCTGAAGATTCAGAATCGCGGCAACGACTTCAAGCTGTCGGGGTCCCAGCAGGCCGTGGAGAGTGCCAGCGGCGTCCTGGTTTCCCTGTACAAGGCCACCAGCACCGACACCGTCAATCCGGACATGGTGCATCTGGCCCTGCGCAGCGTGGAGAGCAGCGACAAGTCTCGTTCCGACCTCGACAAGCCATTGATTCTCAAGACCCCGCTGGCGTCCATCAAGCCGCGCGGCCCGCATCAGCAGGACTACGTCGACTCCATCCAGCGCCACGACATCAACTTCGGCATCGGGCCGGCCGGCACGGGCAAGACCTATCTGGCCGTGGCCTGCGCCGTCGAGGCCCTCATGCAGGATCGCGTGCAGCGCCTGCTGCTGGTGCGCCCGGCGGTGGAAGCCGGCGAGAAACTCGGCTTCCTGCCCGGCGACCTGGCCCAGAAGATCGACCCGTATCTGCGCCCGCTCTATGACGCTCTCTACGAGATGCTCGGCTTCGAGCGCGTCGGCCGTCTGATCGAGAAGAACGTCATCGAGATCGCCCCCCTCGCCTACATGCGCGGCCGCACCCTCAACAACTCCTTCATCATTCTGGACGAGAGCCAGAACACCACCACCTCCCAGATGAAGATGTTCCTCACCCGCCTCGGCTTTGGCTCGACCGCCGTGATCACAGGCGACGTGACCCAGATTGACCTGCCCAAGGGCACCCGCTCCGGCCTGGTGCAGGTCACGCAGGTGCTCAAGGATGTCGAAGGCATCGGCTTCACCTGGTTCGATTCCCGCGATGTGGTGCGGCACACCCTGGTGCAGCGCATCGTGGAGGCCTATGACCGCTATGACCAGAAGACGATCAGCCCCCTGAACAGCCACGACAACGCCCTGGACCACGGAGCCGAGCGTGATGCTTGACTTCGACAACGCCTGCCAGCACGCCGCCGTGCCTGCCGAGGCAGACTTCGCCCGCTGGGCGGCCCTCGCCGCCGCCACCGCACCTTGGGCAGGAGCCCCGAAGCCCGTCACGCTGGGCATTCGCATCGTGGATGAACAGGAATCGGCGCAACTCAACCGCGACTATCGCGGCAAGGACTACCCCACCAATGTGCTGTCCTTCGGCCACGAGCTGCCGGATTTCATGCTGGACGCGCTGGACGAGCGCCCCCTGGGCGATCTGGCCATCTGCGCGCCAGTGGTGCTGCGCGAGGCCGCTGAACAGGGCAAGCCGGCCGCGGATCACTGGGCGCACATGGTCATCCATGGCGTGCTGCATCTGCTGGGACACGATCACGAAGACGACGCCGAGGCCGAGACCATGGAAGCCCTCGAGCGCACATTGTTGAAGGAACTCGGGATCGCCGATCCCTATCAGGAGAAACCGCTGGACCATGAGTGACGAGCATACGGGACAGGAGTCGCGACCGCGTTCCTGGCTGGACAGAATCGCGCAGATCTTCTCTGACGAACCCACCGATACCGGCAGTCTGCTGGAAATCCTGCGCAACGCCGCCCAGGACAATGTGCTGGACGCCGACGCACTCTCCATCATCGAAGGTGCCCTGCAGGTCTCCAACATGCAGGTGCGCGAGATCATGATTCCGCGACCGCAGATGGTCACCGTGTCTGCCCGCAACACTCTCGAAGAAGTGCTGGACATCGTGGTCACGGTGTCGCATTCGCGCTTTCCTGTCCTGGCCGAGAACTCCGATTCCGTCATCGGCATCCTGCTCGCCAAGGACCTGCTGCCCTTCGCGCTCAAGCGCGACACCAGCGACTTCGACGTGAAGCGCATCCTGCGCCCGGCCACCTTCGTGCCCGAGAGCAAGCGCCTGAACGTGCTGCTGCGGGAGTTCCGCGAGACGCGCCATCACATGGCCATCGTGATCGACGAATACGGGTCCGCCTGTGGCGTGGTCACCATCGAGGATGTGCTGGAGCAGATCGTCGGCGAGATCGATGACGAATACGATGTCGACGACGACTCCTTCATCAAGCGGATCGACGCGCAGAATTTCGTGGTCAAGGCGCTGACGCCCATCGCCGAATTCAACGAGGCCTTCGAGCACGACTTCAGTGATGCCGATGTGGACACCCTGGGCGGTCTGGTGCTGCGCCACTTCGGGCATATTCCCGAGCGTGACGAGACCGTGGTGATCGGCCCCTTCCGCTTCACCATCCTGAGTGGCGACAGTCGCCAGATCAGACTGCTCAAGGTCACCAGAATGCCCGCGGATGCCACGGAGCGCAGTCGATGAACACACACACCCTTCGCCGCATCGCCCTGCTGGCCCTGCTCAGCCTCAGCCTGAGCGCGTGCGGCTTTGCTCTGCGGGGCAGCGTTCCAGCCACGGGTGGCAGCCCCGTGCTGCTGGTGGCGGCCGAACCCGCCGGCGCCATGGCCAGCGCCGTGCACGATGCCCTGCAGTCGGCCGGCATGATCGCCGCCACCACGGCCAGCGCTTGGCAACTGCAGCTCGGTCCGGAAACCCTGGTCAGCCGACCTGGCAGCGTCAACAGCCGAGCGCGGGCAGCGCAGCACGACCTCGAGCTGAGCGTCGAGATCGCGCTGACCCGAGGCGAGACCACCCTCTTAGGGCCAGTGCGCGTGGCTTCCCAGCGCAGCTACTACGAGGATCTTTCCACCATCGCCGGCAGCAGCGAGGAAGTGGCGCTGCTGCAGCAGGAAATGCGTCAGGAACTGGCGCAACAGGTGCTGCGCCGTCTGCGCGCGGCGCTGACGGATCAGGGTGCCTGATGCGCCCGGCGAGCAGGCCCCATGCGCATTAATGTCGATCAACTGAACTCCCATCTGCAGCGTTCCCTGCAGGGCTTCTACTGGATAGCCGGCGACGAGACACTGCTGGTGCAGGAAGCGCTTGCCGCCCTGCGGGCCCGCGGTCGCGCGCAGGGCTTCACCGAATGGGAGCTGTTCTTCGTCGACCGCAGCTTCAGCTGGCAGACCATGCTGCAGTCGGGCAACAGCCTGTCGCTGTTCGCGGATCGCAAGATCATCGAGCTGCGCGTGAGCGGCAAGCTGGACGAGGCCGGTCGCGATGCCCTCGGTCAGTATCTGGCCTCGCCCAATCCCGACAATCTGCTGATCCTGGTCACGCCGAAACAGGAGAGCGCCACGCTCTCGACCAAGTGGTTCAAAGCCCTGGAGTCTGCCGGCGTGTTCGTGCAGGTCTGGCCGGTGGATCTGCGCGGCCTGCCGCGCTGGATCGCCGCCCGCATGGCGCGTCTTGGCCTGAGTGCCGACGCTGACGCCATCAGCCTGCTCTGCGAGCGGGTGGAGGGCAATCTGTTGGCGGCGGATCAGGAGATCGAGAAGCTCGGCGTGCTGACCGGCGCGACTCCTGCACGCAAGGTGCATGTGGATCGACGGCAGATCATGGCCCTGGTGGCCGACAGTTCCCGCTACAATGTTTTCAGTCTGCTGGACGCCGCCCTGCTGGGGGATGCCCGCCGCTGCCTCAAGGTGCTGGCCGGGCTGCAGGCCGAAGGCAGCGAAGTGCTCGCCCTGCTGGCCATGCTCGCCCGCGAACTGCGCACACTGATCGCCGTTGGGCGCCGCATCGCTTCCGGCAGTGCCGGCGCCGCCGCCATGAGCGCGGAAGGCGTCCGCAAGACCCACGAGGCGCCCATTGCCGCGGCCCTGGAACGCTTGTCACTGCCCGCTCTGGAAGCCCTGCTGCAGCAGGCCAGACAGGTGGATCTCGCCGTCAAGGGCATGAGCCCCGCCAACGCCTGGACGGAACTGACCGATATCCTGCTTGCCCTGAGCGGCACCCCGCTCATGACCACTGCTCAAGACCAGCGCTGACCTCTCAGCTAGGAGCCCTGCCCCATGTCCACTCTGTTGCAAGCCCTCGTCCTGCTGCTCGTCATCTGGGTGCTGGCCTACCGGCGCGCCCGCATGGGCACCATTCTCACCGGCGTTGCCGTGACGCTGCTGGCCCTGACCTGGTTCGGCGGCTTCGCCTGGCTGCTATGGCTGGCGCTGCTGCCGGTGGTCTACTTCTACCTGGAGGACGACATGCGGCGGGAGCGGCTGACCCGCCCCGTGTTCGAGTTCTTCAAGCGCGTGCTGCCGCCCATGAGCGCCACCGAGCAGGAAGCGCTGGAGGCCGGTGACACCTGGTGGGAGGCGGATCTGTTCAAGGGCGCGCCGGACTGGAAGAAGTGGCTTGCCATGCCCATGCCTCAGTTGAGTGCGGCCGAGGAAGCCTTCCTGCAGAACCAGACCGAGACCTTCTGCCGGATGATCGACGACTGGGACATCGTGCACCTGGACAAGGACCTGCCAGCAGCCGCGTGGCAGTACCTGAAGGACGAGAAGTTCTTCGGCATGATCATTCCCGAGGAATACGGCGGCTTGGGCTTCTCGGCGCTGGCGCATTCCACCATTGTCACCAAGATCGCCACCCGCAGCCCGAGCGCCGCCGTCACGGCCATGGTGCCCAACTCCCTCGGCCCGGCCGAGCTGTTGATGAAATACGGCACCGAGGAACAGCGGCAACACTACCTGCCGCGTCTGGCCAGCGGACAGGACATCCCCTGCTTCGCCCTCACCGGCCCGGAGGCTGGCAGCGATGCCGGCGCCATGACCGATACTGGCATCGTCTGCCGCGGCATGTTCGAGGGGCGCGAGTGCCTCGGCCTGTCGCTGACCTGGAACAAGCGCTACATCACGCTGGCTCCCGTTGCCACCGTCCTTGGCCTGGCCTTCAAGATGCACGATCCGGAGCATCTGCTCAGTGAGGTCGAGGACCGTGGCATCACTGTGGCCCTGATTCCCACCAGCCACCCGGGGGTGCAGATCGGGCATCGGCACTTCCCCATGGGCATGACCTTCATGAACGGGCCGACACGTGGCGAGAATGTCTTCATTCCGCTGGACTGGATCATCGGCGGAGTCGAGCGTGCCGGCCAGGGCTGGCGCATGCTGGTGGAGTGTCTGTCGGAGGGACGTGCCATCTCCCTGCCGGCACTGGGCACCGCGACCGGCAAGCTTTGCTACCGCATGACGGGCGCCTATGCCCGCATCCGCTCACAATTCAATCTGGCCATCGGCAACTTCGAGGGGGTGGAAGAGGCGCTCGCCCGCATCGCCGGCAACACCTATCAGCTGGAGGCGGCGCGCATCGTCACGGCGGGCGCGGTGGACCAGCACATCAAGCCGGCCGTGGTCTCGGCCATCGCCAAGTACCACATGACGGAAAAATCACGGCTGATCATCCAGGACGCCATGGACATTCACGGCGGCCGTGGCCTGATCATGGGGCGCATGAACTATCTGGCTCATGCCTACATGAGCATGCCCATCGGGATCACCGTGGAAGGCGCCAACATCCTGACCCGCAATCTGATGATCTTCGGCCAGGGCGCCGTGCGCTGCCACCCTTTCATCACCCGGGAGATGCTGGCTGCCAAGAACCCGGACGAAGCCACCGGGCTGCGTGACTTCGACAGCCTGATCTTCCGCCACATCGGCTATGGCATCAGCAATTTCGTGCGCACCCTGAGTCTGGGCCTTAGCGCCGGGCGCACCGCGGCCCGACCAGTGCCCGACGCCACAGGCGCTTATTACCAACAGCTGACCCGCATGAGCTCGGCGCTGGCGCTGATTGCCGACATCTCGATGCTGATGTTCGGCGGGGAACTCAAGCGCAAGGAGCGCCTGTCGGCGCGTCTGGGCGACATCCTGAGCCAGCTCTACCTGGCCTCCACCGTGCTGCGCTACTACGAGGGCAATGGCCGCCAGGCAGCAGACCTGCCCTATGTGCGCTGGAACGTGGATCTGGCGCTGTATCACTGCCAGATCGCCTTCAATGAGTTCTTCGCCAATCTGCCCGGCAAGGCGGTGGCCTGGAGCCTCAAGCGCGTCGTGTTCCCCTGGGGCGATGCCTATGAACGACCTTCTGACCGCCTGGATCACGAGTTGGTGCAGACCATGTGGACAGACAACGACCTGCGGGAACGCATCACCCGTCACACCTGGCTGGGCAATCGCACCGAGGACCCGGCCTTCATCATCGAGGATGCGTTCCGCCGCGTGCTCGCCACCAAGCCGGCGCGCGACGCCATCAAGGCGGCTCAACGCAAGGGCCTGCTGGACTCGCGCACCGATCTGGAGACCACGGCTGCGAGCGCCGTGACACTGGGACTGTGCAGCGCCGCAGAGGCGCTGGCGTGGAAGGAAGCGGAGCAGGCACGTTATCGCGCCATCCAGGTGGACGAGCACGAAAGCCTGCACTTCTGCCGGCAGGAGCAACCCGGCCACTGAGCCGGGCGTTCGGGCTCAGATACCGATGCGGCCCAGCGTGTCGATGACTTCGCGGATCAAGCGCTCTGCCACAGGGTGATTGGCCGCGAAGCGCGCCTCCAGTGCGATGGCATCCTCCATGATCGGGCTGTTGACGTCTTCGGCATCCTCGATCCACTGGTCGATGTCACTGTCCAGTCGCTTGACCTGGGCCAGCGTGTCCGCATCCACCGTGGTGGTGCTCGCGAGTTCCTGCTGCAACTGCTGCAGCAACGCCTTGATTCTTTCCTGACTCATCCTGTTTCCCCATGCGGCGTGAATGGCTGATGCTGATCGCGTGGCATGCATGCACAATTGCCGCACGCCCTACTGGACAGGATTATGGTCCGCGCCTGAAGCCGGGTGCAATTGTAAGACGGTCAGAGGGAATCCACACTGGCCGACAATGTGCTCCGGGGACCACGGCTTACTCGCAATCAATGATGTTCAGACGCGGATGCGGCAATGACTCCTAGCTCCCCTAACTGTATGAGAATACCTTCAAAGCGAAATTACCGATTGATCATGTATTGGAGAAAGTGCGCGCCATCATCAATGTCTTCGACGTGCAGCGCTCCAGCGAGATCAAGCACGAGCGCACGAAGTACTTCTTCCTGGATGTGTTCCGGTCGTTCTCTGACATCTGCATGCAGGGCTATCAGCACAATCCGCTGAAGGCACGCGCCTTTCGCCTGACGGAAACCGGCGACGGCTTCATCAGCTCCATCGGCTATCCCTTCATTGCCGATAATCCGCACTCACTGGCGGACCATGCCGTCGAGACGGCCTTGATCATGTCCCGAGAATTCAATGCAGAGGTGGAACGCTTCGGCTACGGCAATCCCATCAAGGCCGCCATGGGACTGGCCTTCAATTCCGTGCAGGGCAACTTCCAGAGCAGCGACATCAAGTCCTATGATCTGTTCGGCGATGCGCTGATCCAGACCTATCGCTACGAGGAGATGCGCAAGCTCCCCGCCATCGAGCACATCATTCACGATCATGCGCTCTCGCTGGGCATGTCGTTCTACATCATCCTGATCGTCCAGGAAGTGATCTACAACTCGCTCAAGCCGGAGTACAAGGCCCTGTTCCGCGCCATCGACCTGCGGGAGATCGGCCACGTGATCCGAGTCGACATCGACGCGCGCTATGTGTTTTTCCACGTGCTGCCCTTATCAGGCCGCAGGCGTGGCAGCCCGTTGCAGCCAGCCCAGCACGCCCTGCCCGGCCCGTTTGCCAGTCGCCAGACAGGCCGTCAGCAGATAGCCCCCGGTGGGCGCCTCCCAGTCCAGCATCTCTCCCGCAAAGAAGACTCCTGGACGGTGTCTGAGCATCAGCGCGCCATCGAGTTGCGCGAGGGAGACGCCACCGGCCGTGCTGATCGCCTCGTCGAGCGGCCGCGTGGCGCGCAGGGTCTGGGGCAGGCATTTGAGCGCACGGGCTAGCTGCGCCGGGTCACGCAGCGTGGGGCCAGCCAGCTCATGCACCAGGGCGAGCCGAACGCCGTCGAGCCCCAGACGCTTGCGCAGGAAACTGCTCTGGGACTGCTTGCCGCGCGGCGCCTGCAGCGTCAGCCGCAGATCCGCTTCCGCGCGCTTTGGAAACAGATCCCAGCACAGCGTCACGGTGCCCTCGCGCGCGATGGCCTCGCGCAGCAGACTCGACGCGGCGTAGATGAGACTGCCCTGCAGGCCATGGCGACTGATGAGGGCCTCGCCCTTGCGAGAGAACACCTCCTGCTCGTTCTGGAACACCCGCAGCATCACGCCTTTCAAGGGGGCGCCCGCGTGGCGCTGCAACAGAGTTTCCGACCAGGCGTAGTCGAATCCGCAATTCGCGGGCTGCAGCGGCGCACACTCCACGCCGGCCGCCTGCAGGGGCTCGCGCCAGCGTCCGTCACTGCCCAGGCGAGCCCAGCTGCCGCCGCCCAGCGCGAAGACCACGGCGCGTGCACACACCTGGTGTTCCCCCGTTGGCGTCTCGATGTGATGTGCTCTGCAATCTTGCGGGACAAGACCGGACGTGACAAACCCCAGCCAGCGATGGCGCATGTGCAGGGTGACACCGCCGGCGCGCAGACGCTGCAGCCAGGCTCGCAGCAAGGGCGCGGCCTTGAGTCCCACGGGGAAGACGCGGCCGGAACTGCCGACGAAGGTAGCCACGCCCAGGCCGGCCGCCCATGCGCGGACACCCTCGGCATCCAGACACTGCAGCCAGGGGGTCACCGCAGCGCACGGCGAGTAGCGCTGCAGAAAGTCGGACGCGGGTTCCGCGTGAGTGAGATTGAGTCCGCCGATGCCGGCACGCAGAAACTTGCGCCCGGGCGACGGCATGGCGTCGATGACATGGACAGGCACGCCTGCGGCGGCGATCTGCTCGGCGGCCATCAGGCCGGCCGGCCCCGCACCGACTATCAGCACGGGCAGCTCGGCAGGCAGCGTCAGGCTCACGTCAGCACGCCGCAGGGCGGAATCAGGCGGGCATCTTCGCGAGGGCGCGCAGGAATGCCGGACGCGTCTTCAGCTCGGCGTACCAGCGCGCAATGGCCGGCCAGGCGTCGAGCTTGAAGGAAGTGGCATCCAGCGCATGAAAGTAAGGCAGGGCGATGGAGTCGGCCAGCGTAAGCTCATTGCCGCACAGGAAACGATTGTCCTGCAGGGTCTGGTTCACGAATGGCAACTGCTGTTCCAGAAAGCCGTGTGCTTCAGCGATGGCCTTCTCATCCGGCGCCTTCTTGTAGTACTTCATCATCACGACTTCCTGATAGAAGTACACGGCGAGCCAGCGACCAACGTGATGGCAGATCATGTCCACCATCTGATCGATGCGCGCGGCACCCAGAGGCTCGGCACTGTAGAGTCGCTTGTCACTGATGTTGGCCAGGTAGCGGCAAAGAGAGGCGCTCTCATAAAGATAGTGGCCGTCATGATCGATGGCCGGAATCTTGCCCAGCGGATGTCGAGCCAGATGGGCCGGACTCTTGTGCTCACCGGCCGCGAAATTCAGGTGCACGTACTCATAGGGGACACCGAGCTCCTCTGCCGTGAACAGGACTTTGGTTGCGTTGTAGGTACTGCCGCCATAGATAGTCAGCATGGTGTCCTCCGGGAAGTGGTGGGTTATAGTGCTGGCGGCAATGTACAGAAGCCCCCCGGCACTTGCAACCAGCCCAGGACCCACGCCCATGCCCCACGACATCGAGGAACTGCGCCGTCAGACACCTGGCACGTCGCATCTGCTGCACTTCAACAACGCGGGTGCCGCACTGAATCCCGCCGCTGTCACCACGGCCGTGCTTGAACATCTGCAGCAGGAACAGCGCGTCGGTGCCTACGAAGCGGCGGCAGCGGCCAACGGCGCCATCGAGCATTTCTACACGGCCTTCGCCACGCATCTGAATTGTCGGGCCGAGGAAATCGCCTGGGCGGAAAACGCCACCCATGCTTGGAACACCTTGCTGCATGCCATCACCTTCAAGCCGGGGGATCGCATCGTCACCGGCCAGTCGGAATACGCCAGCAACTACCTCTCCCTGCTGCATCTGGCACAAAGGTGCCAGGTGCACATCGATGTGGTACCCAATAACGACACCGGCAGTCTGTGTCTTGAGGCGCTGGAGAAGGCGCTCGACGGCAATGTGCGGCTGCTCGCCCTGACCCATGTGCCGAGCCAGAGCGGCGTGGTGCATCCGGCTGCACAGGCGGGCGCCATGGCGCGGGCACGCGGCATTCTCTATCTGCTGGACGCCTGTCAGTCTGCGGGACAACTGGCACTGGATGTCGAGACTCTGGGCTGCGACTTGCTCACCGGCTCCGGTCGCAAGTATCTGCGCGGGCCGCGCGGCACGGGATTTCTTTATGCGCGGCGCGGCGCCCTCGACTCCTTGCACCCCGCGTGGATCGACATGCACGCCGCCCGCTTCCTCGATGCGCAGCACTATGCCTTGCGCGAGGATGCGCGACGCTTCGAGAACTGGGAATGTTTCGTGGCCGGCAAGATCGGGCTCGCCGTAGCCGTGGACTACGCGAATGCCCTCGGCATGCAGTGGATAGAGGCGCGCGTGCGCACACTGGCGACCCGTCTGCGCGAGCGTCTACGGGAAGTGCTGAACCTCACTGTGCATGAGCGTGGCCACGATCTCTGCGGTATCGTGACCTTCAGCAGCGGCCGCGAAACGGCCGACGCCTTGCAGCAGCGACTGCTGGCGCGCGGCATCAACACGTCTGTGGTGAGAGTGCGCAACAATCCGCTCGATCTGGGGGCACAGGGACTCGGCGACCTCAATCGGGCGTCAGTGCACTACTACAACACCGACGCGGAGATCGAACGTTTCTGCGAGGCGCTGCGCCAGTACTGAGGCGCGTGCCGCTCAGCCGCGCAGCAACTGCACGTAAACAGCCAGGATGGCCAGAGGGCAGATGTAGCGGATATAGAACGGCCACCACTTCCAGAACAAGGTGTGCTCGACACCGGCGTGCCCCTTCTGCAACTCCTCCAGTACACCCTTGCGATGCCAGATCCACCCCACGAACACGGCAAAGAACAGCCCGAGCAACGGCTGGCTGTATTCCGTGGTCAGCGTCACCACGCTGTCGAACAACACGCCGAAGTTGGCCACGATCGTGAGCGAGATGACGGTGATCAGCATGCCGATCCCGAGGGTGGCACGATGGCGGCTAATTCCACGCGTCTCTACCACATAGGCCACCGGCACCTCGAGCATGGAAATGGAAGACGTCAACGCGGCAATCGACATGAGAATGAAGAAGGCGAAGCTGATGAACCCCCCTGCCCCGCCCATGGTGTCGAAAAGCGCGGGCAGCACGACGACGATCAGGCCGGGGCCTGCCACCAGCGCGCCATCGGCATCGAATATCTCCACGCCGCTGGCCAGAGCCACATACATCGCCGGCAGGATCAGCAGACCCGCCAGGAAGGCGAAGCTGGTGTCCAGCGCCGCCACCATCCAGCCCACGGTGCTCAGACTTTCGCGCTGGCTGATGTAGGAGCCATAGATCAGCATGGTGCCCACACCCAGCGACAGCGAGAAGAAGGCCTGTCCAAGAGCGTTGATGATGAGCTGCGGATCGAGCGCCTCACTGAAATCGGGGATCAGGTACGCGGCCAGCCCGTCCATGGCTCCCTCGAGCGTCAACACGTAAGCAATCAGGCACAGCAGGATCAGGATGAGCGAGGGCATCAGCCGCGTGCCCCATTTCTCGATGCCATTGCGCACGCCCGCCATGATGATGAGGATGGTCAGGCCCATGAACAGAGCATCGAACAGAGCGTTGCGCGGGACGGCATCCGTGCGCAGCCAGCTCGACACCGCGTCGAGCCCCAGCAGCCGGGCGGGCGCTTCGACAGCCCAGGCCAGCATCCAGCCGCCGATGATGGCGTAGAAACTCAGGATCAGACTGACCGTCAGAATGCCGGCAAACCCCACGAAGGTGCCCAGACGCCGCGTGAAAGGTCCGCGCGCCAGGCCCTGCAGGGCGCGCACGGCATTGGCCTGGGCATGCCGGCCGATGATCAGCTCGGCCATCAGGGCAGGCCAGGCCAGACCGAACACCAGCACCAGATAGACCAGAAGGAACGCCGCGCCGCCATTGCTGGCGGCGTTGGTGGGGAAGCCCCAGATATTGCCAAGGCCGATGGCGGATCCGGCGGCTGCCATCAGAAAACCGAAGCGGGAACTGAATTCTCCTCTGTCGGCCATGAGTCAGACTCCCGGGGTGAGTGCGCCGATCAGGGCTCGTAGGATTCCAGGCTGAACAGCCACTGGCTGGCATCGGTCAGACCCAGCACGACATTGCGCAACACCCGGACGTTGCCGTTCTCGTTCACTTCCAGCGTGGGAATGCGCAGCTTGTTGTCGGCATAGGTCGCCATGCCGATGGGACGGATGGCCAGACGCACCAGGCTGTCGGCATTCAGGCGGAACACCGTGCCCGGCAGCTGCGGCTGCAGGCTCAGGTTCACGCTGTAGGCCCCCAGCGTGGCGCCGCCATCCACCGAGGCCATCAGCAGGCCGGTCTGGCTCTCGAACACCGCCAGTGCCGCGCTGTAACGCTGCACCACTTCGGCATTCATGGTGACGAAATTGTTGACGGTCAGCTCGTCGCTGGACTCCGTGCTGTGCAGCGGAATCTGCGACTGCACGTTGCCCAATGCGAACACCGGCAGCCCGCCGATGGCGTCCATCACGTTCATGCCGTCGCCCAGCACGCGGCCGAAGACGGTGAAGCCCCCGTTGTTCTGCGTGTTGAGATTGGCCGAATTGTCCGCCAGATTCACGAACCATTCGCTGGTCGCGCTGTTGGGGTCGCCCCCCAGCTTGGCCATGGCCACGGTACCCCGCACATTGGGCTCACGGTACTCATTCACGATGGGCGGATCAGCGGGCACCTGCAGCGGGCCTTCATAGGGAATCAAGCGATAGCCGCCGCCCTGCAGCACGAAGCCGGCCTCAAGACGATGGAAATAGGTGCCGTTGTAAGCCCCGCGCTCGACGTAGTTGAGGAAGTTGCGGACGGTGATCGGCGCCACGTCATCGAACAGTTCCAGCGTGAAATCCCCGAAAGTGGTGCTGACGCGCACGAGGGTGTTGGCCTGGGCCGATGCCGTGGCCGCCAGCACGAGGCTCGCCACGAGGCCTGCGCGACCGAGTGTGCGGCGCACTGCTGCACTGAAATTCCTGCCGAGTAATGCCATTCAAACTCCCTTCCTGCTCCTGCGGCTGCCTGCGGGGCAGCGGCCTGTGGGTGTGCGTGCATCAGTGCAACGCAGCATGCTCAGATCAGTTCGCCCTTTGCCTGCTTGTCAGCATGATAGGACGAGCGCACCAGCGGACCGCTGGCGACATGGGCGAAGCCCAGAGCCTCGCCATAGGCGCGCAGCTCCTCGAATTCATCCGGGTGCACGAAACGCGCCACCGCCAGGTGATCGCGACTCGGCTGCAGGTACTGTCCCAGTGTCACCATATCGATGTTGTGGGCCTTCATGTCTCGCATCACTTCCATGACCTCTTCCTTGGTTTCGCCGAGCCCCAGCATCAGGCCGGACTTGGTCATCACGCTGGGCACGCGCTCCTTGTAACGACGCAGCAGTTCCAGCGACCAGGTGTAGTCAGCCCCCGGACGCGCCTGACGGTAGAGCCTGGGCACGGTTTCCAGATTGTGGTTGAACACGTGCGGCGGCGTCTTCTCGAGGATGTCCAGCGCGATCTCCATGCGGCCGCGGAAATCGGGCACCAGCACCTCGATCTGGATGTCGGGATTCAGGCGGCGGGTCTCGCTGATGCAGTTGGCGAAGTGCTGCGCACCACTGTCCTTCAGGTCGTCGCGGTCCACCGAGGTGATCACCACGTAGCGCAGACGCATCTCGGCGATGGCCTCGGCCAGCTCGCGGGGCTCGTTCTCGGATAGCGGCTTGGGCTTGCCGTGGGCCACATCGCAGAATGGGCAGCGTCGAGTGCAGATCTCGCCCATTATCATGAAGGTGGCGGTGCCATTGCTGAAGCACTCGCCCAGGTTCGGGCAGGAAGCTTCCTCGCACACGGAGGCGAGCTTGTGCTTGCGCAGCGTGTCCTTGATGTGGGAGATCTGGGGCGAGGCGGGAATCTTGACGCGAATCCAGTCAGGCTTCTTCAGCAGATCCACGGTGGGGATGACCTTCACCGGGATGCGCGCCACCTTCTCGGCGCCACGCAGCTTTTCACCTTCGATCAGGACATTGCGTCTGGGCTGGTCTGCCATTTTCTCTGTTGGTCCTCTGCGGCATGCCGCGGTGTGAAAGTCTTCAGATGTACGGTTCGGCGTCTTCCACCACTGGGTAGCCCAGGCGCGTTGCCAGCGCCGCCGTCAAGGCCTTGGCCGTGTCCTGCAGCAGCGTCGCGCCTGCCTGCCCCGGCGGCAGCAGATTGCGCAGCTGGGTCACCGCCATGCCCGCGTAGCCACACGGGTTGATGCGGGAAAAAGGCGCCAGGTCCATGTCAATGTTGAAGCTGAGACCGTGGTAGGAACAGCCATTGCGTATACGCAAACCGAGGGCGGCGAGTTTAGCACCATTCACATAGACGCCGGGAGCCTTTCGCTGGCCCTCGGCCGCGATGCCATGCAGCGCCGCCACATCGATCACGCTCTGCTCGATGCGCTCGACCAGCTCACGCACGCCAATGCCGGCGCGGCGCACATCCAGCAGAAGATAAGCCACCAGCTGCCCGGGACCGTGATAGGTCACCTGCCCGCCACGATCGATCTGGACCACGGGGATGTCGTCGGTACGCAGCAGATGTTCAGGCTTGCCGGCCTGGCCCTGAGTGAAAACGGGCGTGTGCGTGAGGAGCCAGAGCTCGTCGGGGGTCTGCGCGTCGCGCGCGGCCGTGAAGGCGCGCATGGCGTCCCAGACAGGCACATAGTCGAGGGGCGTGAAGGCGTCGGCGTGGCCGGCAGACTCAGCACCCACCCGGCACAGACGCCGCACCCGCAGGACGGCGGCAGGAGAGGTCATAACACCATCTTGACGCTCGTGTGCGCCTTGAGGTCCTGGAACATCACGGTCAGCTGTTCCGTGCCGGTGGCCTCGATCACGATGGTGATGGCGAGGTAGTTGCCATTGGCACTCGGACGCACGCTGATGTGCTCCTCCCCCACCTCGGGGGCATGACGGCGCACCAGCGCCACCACTTCGTGCTGGAACTGCGGTGTGGCCAGCCCCATCACCTTGATGGGGTAGGCACAGGGGAAGGCAATGCGCGGGGGTTCGATATCCGTCATGGCCGCACTCAACTGAAGAGACTGGTGAAGAACATGGTCAGCCAGTCCATGAAACGCTTGAAGAAGCCAGCTCGCTCCACGGCCTGCAAGGCTGCCACGTCGCCCTGGTAGATGATCTCCTCGCCCAGACGGATCTCCACCTTGCCGAGCACCTGCCCTTGGGCAATCGGCGCCGTGATGGTCTCTTCCACGCTCAGGCTGGCCTGAAGCTGCTCGGCCTGACCGCGGGGAATGGTGGCCACCACCTCTTCGATGATGCCCAGATTGACCACGTCCTCGCGCCCGGACCAGACACGCGCCTCGCTGATCGCCTGGCCAGCGTCGTAGAGCTTGTGGGTCTCGAAATAGCGGAAACCGTAAGTCATCAGCTTCTGGCTCTCGGCCGCACGGGCGTCCTCGCTGGCAGTGCCCATGACCACGGAAATGAGGCGCATGCCGTCACGCTCGCCCGAGGCCACCAGGCAATAGCCGGCCGCCGTGGTCCAGCCGGTCTTCATGCCGTCGATGGTGCGATCGCGGAACAGCAGCGTGTTGCGATTGGGCTGGGTGATGCCGTTGTAGGTGAACTCGCGCTCGGAGTAGATGTTGTAGTGTGACGGATGCTCGACGATCGTGGCACGTGCCAAGATCGCCAGATCACGCGCGGACATGATGTTGTAGGCCTCTTCCGTGTCCAGGCCGCTGGCATTCATGAAGTGGCTGTTGGTCATGCCCAGACGCTGGGCATGCTGGTTCATCATGTCGGCGAAGGCCTCTTCGCTGCCGGCAAGATGCTCGGCCATGGCGACGCTGGCGTCATTGCCGGACTGGATGATGATGCCGCGCAGGATGTCTTCCACCCGCACCTTGCTGTCGACGTCGACGAACATCTTGGAGCCCTGAGTGCGCCAGGCCTTCTCGCTGACGTGCACCTCGTCATCGAGGCTCATGTTGCCGTTGTCGATCTCCACCTCGGCAATGTAGGCCGTCATGATCTTGGTGAGACTCGCGGGGGGCAGCTGCACGTCGGCGTTCTGCTCCGCGATCACCTTGCCGGTGACGGCATCCATGAGAATGTAGCTGCTGGCCGCGATCTCGGGCGGACGCGGCACGATCTGCGCCGCGGCGGGGGCATTGGAGGCTCCGTTGCCAGGCACGGGGAGCTGCGCACTGACCGGCTGCAGCGAGCTGGCCAGCAGCGCGGATGCCAGCAACACGGCGCTCCACAGAACAGTGCCGCGGTGGCGTGCAGAGCCGGGCTGGCGTGCGGGGGCGGTGCTGTCTTGCATGGCGTTTCTCTCCTGCGTCATTGCGTTCTCACTCGGTAATTCACGATGTTTTTTCATTCGCGGACAGTGTAGGGGCTTCCCAGATCAGCGGCAACCACGCTGTCCGTGATGCGGGCCAGCTCTTCGGCATCCGGGATCGGGCCCACGCGCACGCGGTGCATGATCTGCCGCGCGCCATTGGTCTCGACCGAGCGGATGAACACCGGACGCGAGGTCATGTTGCGCAGGCGGGCACTGAGCTGTTCGGCCGCGTTCAGATCAACGAAGGCGCCCACCTGCAGATACTGTTCGCCACTGGCCACCGCAGCGGCAGGCACGGTGGCGGCAATGGGCGCGGCCACGCTGCGCGTTGGAGCGGGAGCGTCACGGGACACGATCGTCGGCATGATGGCCTCGACCTCCACCATGGCGGTGCCCTTGTTGTGGAAATCCAGCATGTAGGCGGCGGCATAGGACAGGTCGATGATGCGATCGTTGTGGAAGGGGCCGCGATCGTTCACCCGCACCACGATGCTCTTGTTATTCTCCAGGTTGGTGACGCGCAGGAAGCCGGGAATCGGCATGCTCTTGTGCGCGGCAGAGAGCTGGAACATGTCGTAGACCTCGCCATTGGAGGTGTCATGGCCGTGGAACTTCTCGCCGTACCAGGAGGCGAAGCCGCGCTCGCGATAGCCCTGCTCGCTGGGCATCACCTGATAGGTGCGGCCGTTGACGGTGTAGGGGCTGCGATTGCCGGCCAGGGTGCGAGGCTCGATAACCGTCTCGACTTCCCGCACCTGGGACGTGTCGAACGGCGCGGTTGGCCCGCGATCCTGCAGGATGCCATAACGACTGGCCTGGTAGGCATCGGAGGCCGACATGGTCGGCGCACTGGTCTGTGGCGCGGGACTGCTGGCACAGGCCGCCAGCAGCAACAGCGCCACGGCACTGAGGGCGGTACGCTGCACGGGGTGATACGTCATGGGCTCTTGCTCTCCTGAAGGCTCGATGGGGTCATGGCGCGTGCCGGCTCAACGCGGCAGCACACGCTTGTGCGTCTGTATGGACATGAGGATGCCGAAGCCGATCAGCAGCGTCACGATGGACGTGCCGCCCTTGCTCACCAGCGGCAGGGGCAGCCCCACCACCGGCATCAGACCGGACACCATGGCCATATTCACGAACGCATAAAAGAAGAAGGTCAGAACGATGCTGCCGGCCAGCAGACGACTGAAGGTGTCCTGCGCCGTCAGCGCGATGTAGAAGCCACGCCCCAGCACCAGCAGATACAGGAAGATCAGGAACAGCACCCCCAGCAGCCCGAACTCCTCGGCCAGCACGGCCAGGATGAAGTCGGTGTTGCTCTCGGGAATGAAGTCGAGCTGCGACTGCGCGCCATTGAGCCAGCCCTTGCCCTGCAAGCCGCCGGAGCCGATGGCGATCTGGGACTGGATGATGTTGTAGCCGGCGCCCGTCGGATCCCGGTAGGGGTCGAAGAAGGTCAGGATGCGGTTCTTCTGGTGCGGCTGCGCCAGGAAGATGTACCAGGCCGGCGAGGCGGCGAGCACGGCCGTGATGCCGGCGAACACGATCTTCCAGCTGATGCCGGCGAGCAGGACGGTGAAGACGCCGGACATGATCACCATCAGCGCGGTGCCCGTGTCGTTCTGCAACAGGATCAGCACGGCCGGGATCAGGATGATCACGCCGCATACCACCAGGTCCTTGAATTTCGGTGGCAGGGACCGCGTGGACATGTACCAGGCCAGCATCATGGGCACGAGGAACTTCTCCAGCTCCGAGGGCTGGAAACTGGGCAGGCCCGGCAGGTCCAGCCAGGCCTTGGCGCCATTGACCTCGGAGCCGATGGCCAGCACGACGCCCAGCACCAGCAGGCCGCCGACGAACATCAGCGGCGCGCCCCGGCGGAAGAAGTCCACCTCCAGCTGCGCCACGGCGGTCATGACCACGAAGGCCACCACGATGGCGGCGGCCTGGCGCTGCACATCCGCGACGTTCTCGCCACTGGCACTGAACAGCACCAGCAGACCATAGGCTGCCAGGCAGAGGAGCGAGAGCACCAGCGGCGGATCGATGCGCAGCGACTGCCACAGCTCGCCACGGCCGGTGGAGAGCTGGTAGAAACGGTCGCCGAGCGGGCGACTGGAGCTGCGGGTTGCCATCGAGTTCAAGCCTTCCTGACGGTGTGCTGCGGCGCCGGCTTGCGGCGGCACGGGTCAATGGTCGTGGTCGTGATCCAGCTCGTCGGCCGCGTCATAGGCGGCCAGCGAGACTTCCGGGTACTGCTCGCCCTCAGGCAGCAGGTAAGCATCCAGCACTTCGCGGGCCACAGGGAATGCGACACTGCCGCCCCCGCCGCCGTTCTCGACGAAGACCGCCACGGCGATGCGGGATTTCTCGGAGGCATCGAAGGCGATGAACATCGCATGGGTGCGGAAACGCTCGTCCACTTCGGATTCGTCCCGGTTGCCGGCGCTGTCAACACGGAATTCCACGACCTGCGCAGTGCCCGACTTGCCGCCCATGGGGTATGGCAGCGGACGGCCGCTCTCGCGCAGCACCGGATAGGCCGAGCCTTCATAGCGGCGCGCGTTCGGGTCATAAGGCTTGTTCACCACGTCGACCATGGCATTGCGCACCAGTTCGATCTGCTCCTGCGTGGGCAACAGCTGACGCGAGGCGGCCGTGTCCTCGAAGATGACATCAGTGATCTCGCCGTCACTGCCGATGGTGCCCTTGAGCAAGCGCGGCTGCTTGATCACCCCGTGATTGGCAATGGCGGCAGCCGCCGACGCCATCTGCAGAGTGGTGGCCTGGAAGATGCCGTTGCCGATGCCCTCGTAAGGAGTCTCCCCGACATACCAGGGCTCGTTGCGATTCTCGCGCTTCCAAGCTTCGGACGGCACGATGCCACTGCTGGCCTCGGGAATGTCAATTGCGAGGTTCTGACCGAAGCCGAAGGTGAGCAGGTAGTCGTGGATCCTGTCGATGCCCAGATCGACCGCCAGCTGATAGAAATACGTGTTGCAGGACTGGTAGATGGCGCGACGCAGATCGATGGCGCCGTGCCCGCTCTTGTCGACCCACCACGTCCAGTCGTAGTAGGGACGCGCACGGCCCTGCAGGCGAAAGTAGCCCGGGTCACCGATCACCGTCTCCGGGGTGATGACGCCGTTGTAGAGCCCGGCCAGACCAACGAAGGGCTTGATCGTGGAGCCAGGCACGCGCGAGGCGATGGCACGATTGAACAGCGGCGTGTGGCCGGAGCGGTTCAGGTCAGCGAGTTGCTCGCGGCTGATGCCGGTGACGAAGAGGTTCGGGTCATAGCCCGGCTTGCTTACCATCGCCAGGACACCGCCGGTGGAGGGATCGATGGCGACGACGGCACCACGTCGCTCACCCAGGGCGCGCTCGGCCGCTGCCTGCAGGCGACTGTCCAGGTGCAGCACGATGTCGCGCCCGGGCAGAGGATCGGTGCGATCAAGCACCCGCATCACCTGCCCGCGATTGTTCTTTTCGACGGTCTCGTAGCCGACGGTGCCAAGCAGCATGTCCTCGTAGGTCTTCTCGATGCCCGTCTTGCCGATCTGATGCGTGCCTCGGTAATTCGCCGCTTGTTCCGGCGTCATGGCCTCGAGCTCTTCCTTGTTGATCTCGGAGACATAGCCGATGGCATGCGCGGACATGCCGCCAAAGGGGTAGTGTCGCACCAGTTGCGCCTCGACGGCGAATCCCGGCAGCATGTGCTGGTTCACCGCGATGGCCGCAATCTCCTCCTCGCTCAGCTGATAGCGCAGTGGCACGGACGTGTGCGGCACGGCGCGGCGACTCTGGCGGGTGCGGTACTGCTCGATGTCGTCGTCAGAGAGATTGATGACCGATCGCAACAGATCGAGCGAGACATCCAGGTTGGTGGCTGTCTCGCGCACCACCGTGAGGTTGAAAATGGGACGGTTCTCCGCCAGCAGCACGCCATTGCGATCATAGATGAGTCCGCGGTTCGGCGAGACATACTGCGAATGCAGGCGATTGCCGTCCGAGCGTGCGGCGAAGTATTCGTAGCGGTAGATCTGCAGATAGGCCATCCACGAGGCCAGGGCGGCGAGCAGCAGCAGGACGACAATTCCAGCGACGATCATGCGCCTGTTGAATATCAGGGTCTCGCGCTCATGATCATTCAGCTTGAATTTTTCTGCCATGGTTCCTTCAGTCTGGTGGCGTTTCTTGCTCTGAGACAAAACTTTCGCGCGAAAGTTTTGTCAGCGCCGCAATGCAATTCGAATCAGGCTCGGTGATACGGGTGCCCATTGAGCATGGTCCATGCCCGGTAGATTTGTTCAGCGGCGACAATTCTAACCAATGGGTGTGGCAATGTTAACGCCGACAGGGACCATTTTTCGTCGGCACGCTGCAGAGCGGCCTCGCCCAGTCCATCCGGCCCGCCCACCAGCAGCACGATGTTGCGACCATCACGACGGATTGCGTCGAGGCGCTGCGCGAGTGCCTCGGTGGACAAGCGCAGTCCGGTGACCTCAAGCGCCACCACATGCTCCTGCGGTCGCACGCGAGCGAGCAGCGCCTCGGCTTCCTTGCCTACCGCCTGCTCGACATCCTGCCCCTTGCCACGCCGCCCGAGCGGCACATCGCTCAACTGCAGTGCGAAATCCGCCGGCAGTCGCTTGCTGTACTCGGCGACTCCGGCATCCACCCAGGCAGGCATTCGACCGCCCACACTAAGCAGAGTGATCTTCATCCCGGACCCTCTTGCGTGCAGACTTGGCGGCGCTGGAATCGAAGTTCCACAAATCCTCAAGACTGTAGAGCGTGCGAGTACGCGCCAGCATGACGTGCACGATCACCGCGCCCAGGTCCACCAGTATCCATTCGGCTTGCAGCCGGCCCTCTTCGCCGAGCACGGGCTGACTCGCCTCCTTGGCGCGCTTGCTGACTTCATCGGCCAACGAACGCAGATGCGTGGTCGATGTGCCGGTGACGATGATCATGTAGTCGGCGATGGGCGTCAGTTTCCGCACATTCAGGCAGACGATGTCCTGCCCCTTCATTTCCTCGAGCGCGTGGACAGCCAGCGCCGACAGTTCCTGTGTATTCAAACCGGGTCATTCCTCATGGTTGCGGGGAACGGGCAAGGCCCGCTCCGTTGGATGTATAGAGTCCGTGCACGTCGATGTACTCCTGCACGCAGGCAGGCAACAGCATGCGGGTATCACGCCGGGCCTGCAGGGCCTCGCGCACGGCGGTGGACGAAATGTCCATCTGCATTTTCCTGCTGCGCAGCAGGGCGCCGCAGGGGCGTTCGAACAAGGCCTGAGCGGTGTTGACCTGGCACTTGTCGACCAGATCACTGAGCGTCGGCGACAATGCCTGCGTCACCCCCGGCCGACTGACCACCAGCAGATGCGCCAGTTCGAGCAGCTGTGTCCAGCGCTGCCAGCGCTCGAGCCCTGCGAAGGCATCCTCGCCCAGCACCAGCGCCAGAGCCGCAACGGGAAACTCCGCACGCAGCGACACCAAGGTGTCGACCGTGTAGGAAATCTCCTGACGCCGACACTCGCGATCATCCACCACGATGCGGGGCTCGTCTTGCGTGGCCAGACTCAGCATCGCGAGTCGCGCCTGCGGCGATGCCGCCGCCGCGGCGCGATGATTGGGCAGATGACAGGGCACCATGTGCAGCGCGTCCAGCGCGAGTTCGTCCAGGGCCACGCGGGCCAGCTGCAGGTGCCCGGCATGCACGGGATCGAACATGCCCCCCAGCATCCCGATGCGGAGCGCGCTCATCTCACTCCCTGATCTGGCCATCGCCCAGCACGATGTATTTCTGGGAGGTCAGCCCCTCCAGTCCCACCGGTCCGCGGGCGTGCAGCTTGTCGGTGGATATGCCGATCTCTGCACCAAGGCCGTACTCGAAACCATCGGCGAAGCGCGTCGAGGCATTCACCATCACGGAACTGGAATCCACTTCACGCAGAAAGCGCTGCGCGCGGGAATAGTCTTCCGTCACGATGGCCTCAGTGTGCGCCGAACTGTAGCGGGCGATGTGAGTCATGGCCTCGTCCATGTCGGCAACCACCTTGATGGCGAGGATGGGCGCCAGGTATTCCGTGATCCAGTCCAGCTCCACCGCGCGCGTGATCCCAGGCAGCACGGCGCAGGTGCGCTCGCAGCCACGCAGCTCGACGCCGGCCCGGGCGTAGGCTTCCCCGAGGGCGGGCAACACCTGTGCGGCGATGCCCTCGGCGATGAGCAGCGTTTCCATGGTGTTGCAGGTGCCATAGCGATGCGTCTTGGCATTGATCGCGATGCGCAGCGCCTTGTCGATGTCGGCCTTGTCGTCGATGTAGACATGGCAGTTGCCATCCAGATGCTTGATCACGGGCACGCGCGCATCGGCACTGATGCGCTCGATCAGCGACTTGCCGCCGCGCGGCACGATCACGTCGACGAATTCGGGCATCGTGATGAGCCGCCCCACGGCGGCACGATCCGCTGTGGCCACCACCTGGACCGCATGTTCCGTAATGCCGGCGGCACGCAGACCCTCGCCAATGCAGCGGGCCAGCGCCTGGTTGGAATGCAGGGCCTCGGAGCCGCCGCGCAGGATCACGGCATTGCCCGACTTGAGGCAGAGACTCGCCGCCTCGCAGGTGACATTGGGGCGCGACTCGTAAATGATGCCGACCACACCCAGCGGCACGCGCATCTTGCCCACCTGAATGCCGGACGGACGAAAGCGCAGATCGGTGATGGCGCCGACCGGATCTTCCAGGACCGCCACCTGCAGCAGTCCTTCAATCATGCCGTCAATGCGCGCAGGAGTCAGGGCGAGCCGATCGAGCATGGCCGCATCGAGACCCTTCTCGCGTCCGGCGGCCAGGTCCTGCGCATTGGCGCGGGCGATGTCCTCGCGTCGAGCGGCAACGGCCTCGGCCATGGCACGCAGGGCCGCGTTCTTCTGCGCGGTGCCCGCCCTGGCCGTTTCACGTGCAGCTGCGCGCGCCTGACGACCGAGTGCCGTCATGTAGTGATCGATGTCGCTGGTGGCCGCCGCTGCCGTCGTGCCTGTCATTGCCGTTCCCGCCTGATGAAAAAAGTGGCGCATTATAGCCCCGCGGCCCGCCGCGCGACAAAGAAACAGTCAGCAGGATCTCAAATATCGTTTTGCAGACTCAATTCAGCAGGATACGGCCGCATGTACCAGGAATCGCGGATGTAGTCGTTGGGGTGCTTGCGGAAGAAGTGATTGAGCAGGGTGATGGGCACGATCAGGGGCACCTGCGCCTGTTTATAGGCCGCGATGGCCTCGCTCATCTCGGCCTTGTCGTCCGGCCCGAGATGCTTTTTCAGATAGCCCAGCACGTGCTGCAACACATTGGCATGACGCCCGCGCGTGGCACGACGCTTGAGCGCCGCCATGAGCGAGCGCAGATAGACCGGCGCCACCTCGGCAATATTGGCGCGCGTGGTGCCGGCCACCAGGGGGCCGAGTTCACGATAGGTCTGCGGGCAGTGAGACATGAGAATCAGCTTGTGCCTGGCATGGAAACTCACCAGGCCGGCCACGGTCAGCCCCTCGGCGAGCAGCGCCTTCCAGGGCGCCATGACGTAGACCCGCTGAATGAAATTCTCGCGCAGCACCGGATCCCCCAGCCGCCCCTCGTCCTCCACGGGCAGATCCGGGAAGTTGCGCATCAGCGTGGCGGCGTAGATGCCGGTGCCATCGCGGCGCGCCATGTGGGTCTCGTAGACCTTCACCCGCTCCATGCCGCAGCTGGGCGAGGCCTTCTTGAGAATGTAGCCGCACAGCTGCACGTGCCAGTCGCACTGCGCATCGGCGCAATCCGTCAGGGCCCGGGTGTAGTCGAGGGATTCGTCCACGGTGGAAACGCAGCGCACGCCCTCGCCCACCGCGATCAGGCGGATGGGAAGACGGGGAATGCCCAGACCGATGGCGACCTACGGGCAGAAGGCGCGAAACTCGAAATAACGGCCCAGGGTCTTCTCCACGTAACTGTCGAGCTGATGCTGGCCGTCGAAGCGGACTTTCTGGCCCAGCAGACGGCTGCTGATGCCCACGGGAATGCGTTCAAGCGACATCAGCGCGCCGCCTGCGGCCCGATGGCCTCGGCCGAGTCGGAATACTGCGCCACGATGCGGTCGACCTCCGAGCGGAAGGACGGGGAGTAGTTCATGCGCGTGGCCACCCAGGCGTCGCGCACCGACTTCACGCGCATCGTGGCGACCCAGCGATTCATGCGCGGCTCGAATTCATCGCGATCGAACAGCCCCTGCTCGAACTGGTAATGGGAGTTCTCCCACTCGCGCCAGACACCCGCCAGGAAGTAGGCATGCTGGGTGGCTTCGCCGGGCGTGAGTGGCTCGCCGGAATTTACCTTGGCAATGGTGTTGGCCAGTTCGATCTCGGTGGCCACCCACTCGGAGAACATCATCTGCTTCTCGGAAATAGCATCCCTGGTCTGGGAGCGCATCATGTCGGTGTTCTGGCGAATCTCCAGCCCCAGGAACACGATACCCATGATGACAGCGATACTGGCGGACAGGTTCATCCAGTCAGCGGCCTTGCTCATTGTCGTCCTCTCCTTGCGTCGACGGGTCAGTCGCTGCCCAGCCCAGCGACGCGATAGTCAACTCGCCTGCAATCAATCGCAATTTCTGCTCTCTCGGCAGCTTCTTCAGCCGGTGTTCCAGCACGCTTGCCTGCGCGCGCGTCCCGACTGCCGTCCTGTATACCAGCTCGAGCGGACCTTTGCCACGCAGATAACGCGCGGCCTGCGGGCCACCTCGCACATGTTCGGCGAAGCGGCGCTCGACATCGGTGGTGATGCCGGCATAGAGGGTGCCGCGACGGCAACGGATCAGATACAGATGCCAGCCCGCGTCAGCGCCCATGCGGCCCTCGCGCCCAGAGATCGTCGGCCTGCCGTGCCCGGCCTTCGGCCTCCAGCTTCAACAGATGCGCCTGCAAGGTGCGACAGGCCAGGGGCAGCAGGGCTGGAGTGATGTCGTCGTACACCAGGCCAGCCAGCGCCTGCAGGGAGAGTGGCTGTGACTGCGCAGCCAGCACACTCAGCAGCTTGCTTTCGCGACGCGCCCGGTGGCGCAGCAGAGTCTCGATGACCTGCAGCGGCTCGTGCATGACACGCCCGTGCGCCGGGGCCAGCGCCCGCAGGGGCAGGGTCTTCAGCCTTTCCAGCGCCTGCAGGTACTGCCGCATGCAGCCATCGGGTGGCGCGATGACCGGCGTCATGCCATCCAGGATGTGGTCGCCCGTGAACAGCAGCGCGTCCTGTTCCAGCAGGAAACACAGATGGTTGGAGACATGCCCCGGGGTGTGGATCAGTCGCATGCTGAACTCGCCGCAGTCGATGCGCTCGCCATCATGGCAGGGCCGCGCGGCGCGGAAGGACGGGTCCTGGCCACTTTCAGGCGGCGGGGGCAGGCCGATGACCTGCGCCCCGGTGCGCGCCTGCAGTGGTGCAGTTCCGGGCGAGTGATCCCCGTGGGTGTGAGTGACGAAGATCCAGTCGATGGGACGCTCCCCGGCGAGATCCAGGATGGCTTGCAGGTGCTGAGGATCGACCGGCCCCGGGTCGAGCACCGCCAGGCGGCGTGCGCCTATGACATAGGTGTTGGTGCCCGGCCCGGTCATCGGCCCGGCATTGCGGGCGAGCAGGCGCTGCACCGGCACGCTGCCGATTCCCACCGCCTCTGGCATGCCTGCGATCATCCCCCGCACTCCGCACAAACGGGCTGCCGCCCGCGATGCGACGCATGATAGCCGGATTGCGACGGAGCGAGAAACGGGGTCCGGACACCTTCGCGGCCTCCTCGCCACCCACGTTCGGCGCTGGCTTTCGAGCCGGTTTCGGGATATAAAGTGCGCCTTTAAAAACCCCGGCGCGTATCTCGATCGATCCTTTTTCCTGTCCTCCGTGCACCTGGCTACACTCAGGGCTTTGACGAAGTTGTCCGCTCCATACGTGCCCAGATCGCTGCTCACAGCGCATTCAAGGTAACCACGATGTACAAGATCCAGACGTTCAACCAGATTTCCCCCAAGGGCCTCGTGCGCTTCAGCGGCAGCTACGAAGTGGGTGCCGGCATCAGCGAGGCCGATGCCATCCTGGTGCGCAGCCACAAGCTGCAGGACAGCGATGCCAATCCGAATCTGAAGGCTGTGGCACGCGCCGGCGCCGGCGTGAACAATGTGCCCGTGGCCAGCTACACCGAGAAAGGCATCGTCGTGTTCAACACGCCGGGCGCCAATGCCAATGCCGTGAAGGAGCTGGTGCTGTGCGGTCTGCTGCTGTCCTCGCGCGGCATCCTGCCGGGCATCGCCTACGTCAATTCCCTGCACGAGATGCAGGACAACGCCGCCATGTCCAAGTTGCTGGAGCAGGAGAAGAGTCGCTTCAAGGGCTCCGAGATCGCGGGCAAGACACTGGGCATCGTCGGTCTGGGTGCCATCGGCTCCCTGGTGGCGGAAATGGCCATCGGCCTGGGCATGAAGGTGCTGGGCTATGACCCCGCGCTGTCGGTGGACGCCGCCTGGCGCCTGCCCAACCAGGTGCGCAAGATCGAGAACCTCACCGCCTTGCTGGTGAACTCCGACTTCGTGAGCCTGCACCTGCCGGTGCTGGAATCCACTCGCAACCTGATCGACGCGGCGGCCGTGGCCAACATGAAGCCCGGCCTGTGCCTGCTGAACTTCTCCCGTGACGAGATCGTCAACACCCAGGCCATCGTCGACGGCCTCGACAAGCAGCGCCTGCGCATGTACGTCAGCGACTTCCCCTGCAAGGAACTGATCGGCCGCGACGACGTGATCCTGATGCCGCACATCGGTGCCAGCACGGACGAGGCCGAGGACAACTGCGCCGTCATGGCGGCCGACCAGCTGATGGACTTCCTGGAGAACGGCAACATCCGCAACTCGGTGAATTTCCCGAGCGTGTCGCTCGACCGCGCGCCTGGCGCCGCCCGTGGCACGCGTCTGGCCATCAGCAACAAGAACGTGCCCAAGATGCTGGGCCAGATCCTGTCGATTCTTGCCAACCAGAACCTCAACGTGGTGGACATGATCAACAAGAGTCGCAACGAGATTGCCTACAACCTGATCGACGTCGAGTCACGCCCCTCCGATGCGGTGCTGGCCGAGATTGCGGCGGTCCAGGATGTGATCAAGGTGAGCGTGCTCTGAGAGCGCGCCACCGGCATACCGAATCATCCATTGCCAACAGGAAATCACCATGAAACGTGTATACAACTTCGGGGCCGGTCCGGCCATGCTGCCACTGCCCGTGCTGGAGAAGGCCAGAGACGAGTTTCTGGACTGGAACGGTCTGGGCATGTCCGTCATCGAAGTCAGCCACCGCAGCGCGGAGTTCGAAGCCCTGCTGACCGAGACTGACAACCTGCTGCGCGAGCTGGCCGGCCTGCCGGACAACTTCGACATTCTGTACGTGCATGGCAGCGCGCAGATGCAGTTCGCGGCCATCCCGCTGAACCTGATGCCGCTCAAGCCTGCGCACAAGGCCGCCTTCATCGAGAGCGGTCACTGGACTGTGCTGGCCCGCAAGGAAGCCGCCCGTTACGGCCAGGCCGTGACCGTCGCCACCAGCGAGGCGAGCAATTTCAATCACATCCCCGACTACGATGTGTCCACGCTGGATGCGGACACCTCCTATGTCCACATCACCAGCAACAACACCCTGTTCGGCAGCCGCTGGAACGAGTTCCCTGACACCGGCGACATCCCGCTGGTGGCCGACATGACCTCCGAGCTGATGTCCCGTGTGATCGACTACAACAAGTTCGGCGTGGTGTTCGCCGGCCTGCAGAAGAACCTCGGCCCGTCAGGCATGGCCGCCGTGATGATCCGCAAGGACCTCATCGGCCACGCCATGCCGCAGACCCCGAATCTGCTGAACTACGACACCTATGCCAAGAACCACTCCATGCCCAACACCATCAACACCTTTGCCGTGTACATGATGAACCTGGTGTTGAAGTGGCTGAAGGATCAGGGCGGCGTGCCGGCGATCGAGAAGATCAATGCGCAGAAGGCGAAGCTGATCTATGACGCGATCGATGCCACCGACTTCTACCGCGGCGCGGCCCAGAAAGCCCACCGCTCGCAGATGAACATCACCTTCACGCTGGCAGACAGCGCCCTGGACAAGGCCTTCCTGAGCGAAGCCGAAGCCCGCGGCCTGTACGCCCTGAAGGGGCACCGTGTGGTGGGCGGCATGCGCGCCTCCATCTACAACGCCATGCCGCTGGCAGGCTGCCAGGCACTGGTGGACTTCATGCAGGACTTCGAGCGCCGCCACGGCTGAGCCGCGGTGAGCGAACCCGACTCCCGCGCTGCAAAGGGGTCAGAGGCACTTATCCAGGCGAGTGTCCCTGACCCCTTTGCACTTCAGTCGCCCCGCAAGATCATTCACTGCGACTGCGACTGTTTCTACGCCTCCATCGAGACCCGCGACAACCCGTCACTGCTCGGCAAGCCCGTGGCCGTGGGCGGTCGACCGGAACAGCGAGGTGTCGTCGCCACCTGCAATTACGAAGCCCGCCGCTATGGCGTGCACTCCGCCATGCCCATGGCCACCGCGCTGCGCAAGTGCCCGCAGCTGATCGTCATTCATCCGCGCATGGACAAGTACCGCGAAGCCTCGGCGGCGGTGCACCGCATCTTCCGCGACTACACCGAGCTCATCGAGCCGCTGTCACTGGATGAAGCCTATCTCGATGTCAGCGCCACCACGGCCTGCCACGGCAGCGCCACCCTCATCGCCCGCGAGATCCGGCAGCGCGTGCGCGAGAGTGTCGGCATCACGCTCTCGGCCGGCATCGCCCCCAACAAGTTCATCGCCAAGATCGCCAGCGACTGGAACAAGCCCGACGGCCAGTTCGTCGTCAAACCCCATGAGGTCGACGCCTTCGTGCGCGCCCTGCCCGTGCAGAAGCTCTTCGGCGTGGGCAAGGTCACCGCCGCGCGCCTCCATGCCCTGGGCATCCACACCTGCGAGGACCTGCGCGCCCTCGACGAGGCCGCCCTGGCCGAGCACTTCGGCAGCTTCGGCAGCAGCCTGCACCGGCTTTGCCGCGGCATCGACGAGCGGCCGGTGGTGACCGACCGCACGCGCAAGTCCCTGAGTGTCGAGAACACCTTTCCCGCCGACTTACTCTCGCTCGATTCCGTGCTGGCCGAACTGCCCGAGCTGCATCGCCAGATGCTCGCCCGCCTCCACAATGCCCTTGCGCAGTACCGGGTCAGCAAGAAGTACCTCAAGCTCAAGTTCGACAATTTCGTGTCCACCACCATCGAGTCCAGCTCGCTGGAGACGGACCTCGCCGGCTATGAACAGTTGTGCCGCGAGGCCCACGCGCGCGGCGACCGTGCCGTGCGGTTGATCGGCCTGGGGGTGCGTCTGGAACCGCTGGGAGGCGTGCAGGAAAGTGCGTCCCCTTACGCCCTGCATCCCGCGCGCCGGCAGCTGCCCCTGCCCCTGGAATGATGCCAAGCCCGCGGAATTCGGCTATCGTGCCAGCCTGATCGCGGCGGCCGATGCACGGCCGCCAGCGCCTTGACCTCAGGAAGCGGCCCTGCCGCAGTGAACGATGGCAGACGACAAGCCCCGCCCCCGCATCTCCAACTACATCACCGTCGAAGGCGAGCAACGCCTGCGCGACGAACTCAATCACCTGTGGCGCGTCGAGCGCCCGATCGTGACGCAGCAGGTGGCCGATGCCGCCGCGCTGGGCGACCGCTCCGAGAATGCCGAATACATCTATGGCAAGAAGCGGCTGCGCGAGATAGACCGCCGTGTGCGCCATCTGCGCAAGCGCCTGGAGCTGCTCACCGTGGTGGACAAGCCGCCGAGCGACCCTTCGCGCATCTATTTCGGTGCCTGGGTGACCCTGGAGGACGAAGAGGGCCTGGAGCACGAATTCCGTCTGGTGGGACAGGACGAGATCGCCGAGAAGCCCGGCTACATCAGCGTGGATGCCCCCCTGGGCCGCGCCCTTCTGGGCAAGGCGCAGGACAGCGAGGTGAGCATCGAAACCCCGGGCGGGCCGCGCGAGTGGTATGTGCTGCGCGTGTCCTATCAGGGTGCGCGATGAAGCACGTCACCCTGCTGGCGATCGAGAGCGCGCTGGCCTCCAGCATCACCATTCCCCTGGAGATGATTCAGGCCGCCGAGGTCATCCAGCGCATCCGGCGACGCCGCGCGGACCTGCACCGTTTCGTGGTGGCCAGCGCCGACGGGCAGCCGCTGCCCATGGTCGGCGGCATTCGCGTGCAGCCCGAGCTGAGTCTGGCCGAGATCCCTCGCACCGACCTGATCTTCATCCCCGCGCTCTGGGGCAACCCCAATGCCGTGGTGCAGGCCAATCCGGGCATCACCGCCTGGCTGCGCACGCAGTATGACCAGGGCGCCACCATCTGCAGTGTCGGCACGGGCAGCTACTTCCTCGCGGAAGCGGGCCTGCTGGACGGGCGCAACGCCACGACGCACTGGTACTACTTCGATGATTTCCGCAAGCGCTACCCGCACGTGACCCTGCAGCGCAAGCGCTTCATCACCCATGCCGACCGGCTCTACTGCACCGGCAGCGTGAACGCGGTGCGCGATGTCATGCTGCATTTTGTGGAACGGCTGTTCACGCCGGCGGTGGCAGACGAGGTGTCGCACCATTTCACGCACGAACTCAAGCGCTCCTACGAATCCATGCTGCTGGCGAGCGAGGAGAAGGACACCCACCATGACGAGCAGATCATCAAGATCCAGGAGTGGCTGAAGAAGCATTTCCAGAAGGAGGTGACACTGAAAAGTCTGGCGGCGAAGTTCGATATCAGCGTGCGCTCGTTCAATCGGCGCTTTCGTCTGGCCGCGGGACAGACACCGCTGCAGTACCTGCAGGAAGTGCGCCTGCAGCAAGCCAAGGCGCTGCTCAAGCAGAGCAACCTGAGCATCGCGGAAATCGCGTTTGCGGTGGGCTATCAGGACACCAGTCATTTCTCCGCGCTGTTCAAGCGCGTCAACGCCATCACGCCGAATGAATACCGGCATCTGGTGCGCACGAAACTGTTCAACGTGGAAACGGACACGCTCTGAGGCGGGAAGGCTCGGCGGGTGTGTAGACGCTGCAGAGCCGTGACCAGCGCCAGAGGCACTGAGCACGACCCTGCAGGGTCTCTCCCTTGTGAACTATTGCGGAGTGACGGGCAGCTGGAACTTTTCCTTCCACTGCGCGTAAGGCATGCCGTAGACGATTTCCCTGGCCGCTTCGTAGTCCACTGCCAGCCCCTTGTCCTGGGCGGCAGCGGCATACCATTTGGCCAGGCAGTTGCGACAGAACCCGGCGAGGTTCATCAGGTCGATGTTCTGGACCTGCTTGTTGTCATCCAGGTGCTTGAGCAGGCGGCGGAAGGCCGCGGCTTCAAGTTCCATGCGCTGTTGTTCTGTCAGTGACATACCTGCGTTCCTGTTCTGCGCTGCTCAGGCGGCAACGCTCTGCGTAGTGGGGACATCGGGCACCACCTCGAAGTTCTCCACTTCCAGGGTGGCCTTGCGATGTTTCTTGTCGATGGCCTTGAGCTGACGTTCGGCGGCATTGAAGGCATCGCGCACGGCCACGTAGATATCCTCGTGCTCTGGCTTGTCATGCTGACCCTGCTTGACGATCACTTCGCGCGACGCGGTGTGAATCTCGATGGCAACGCTGAAGACCTTGCCCTTGTGGTGATTGTTGTGAGGACAATCGAGAACCACGCGTCCGCCGATGATGTCGTTGCTGAATCGTTGCAACTTCTGGATGCGCTTGTTGACGTTCTCGGTCAATGCGGGTGACTGGTCGATATTGTGAAAAACAATCTGGAATTCGTTGGTCATGGCGAAAGTCTCCTTGTTGTCGTTACACGTTGCTTGTTGACTCAATGCTGCTTCTGTCGTGCCCTCCTCGTCGTTGATCTGTCGCAAACTCTGCGACGCCTGTTGATGAATGTGGTGTGTGTCGCCCGCAATTCAATACCCGGCCAATCGATCGGCCAGGTGGCCGATGGACAGCGCATAATTGTTCGCACAGTTGTAGCGCAGGATGGCGCGGAAATTCTGGTAGGTCAGGAAGGCGCGCCCCTCCGGACCATCGGGCTGGATGATGGACGCCACGAAGTCATTGGCCGGCAGGTCACTGCCGTCGATGCGGCGCACGCCGATCTCCTGCCACTGCGCCAGCGGCAGCAACTGCGTGTGATGCCGCACCACGCTGCAGGAGTGCTGGGCAGGTGGCTGCTGCCACTCACTGGCGCGTGCCGTATAGTCGGCGGGCAACTGCACCTCGCGGCCCCAGGTCTGGTCGTCGCGCCAGTCGGCGGCCTTCAGGTACTGGGCGATGGAGGCGAACACATCGGCCGGCGTGGTCCAGATGTCGCGGCGACCATCGCCATCGAAGTCCTGGGCGTACTGCACGAAGCTGGACGGCATGAACTGGCTCTGCCCCATGGCGCCGGCCCAGGAGCCCTTCATGTCGGCATGCGTGATGTGGCCTTCGTTGAGAATCTGCAGCGCACTGAACAGTTCGCGGCGGAAATAGTCGGCGCGGCGCGGGTCGTAGGCCAGCGTCACCAGCGCGCGGATGACATCAGTGCCGCCGGTGAAATTGCCGTAGTTGGTCTCGATGCCCCAGAACGCAACGATGAAGCGCGGCTCCACGCCGTAATGCGCGCCGACCTGCGCGAGCAGTTCGCGGTGCTGGGCCAGGCGGGCACGCCCGGTGTCGATGCGCCACTGGGTGACGCGCTTCTCGAGGTATTGCTCGAAGGTCTCGGTGAATTCGGCCTGGCTGCGGTCATTGTTGATGACCTGGGGGATGGGGGTGACGGGCACCAGCGCCTGCTGGATGATGTCTTCACGAATGCCCTGCTCGCGCGCCTCGGCAATGACGATGGCCAGCCAGTCCTCGAACTGCATCTGCGGCTCCTGCGCCAGAGCACTCAGGGAGCTGACGAGAATCAGCAATGCCAGCAGACACTTCACTGCGGCGAGTCGAGCGGTTTGCATTCCCTCTCCTTCTTCAACTTTCACCTGCAGCCTACCCTATTGCTTCAAACTTGTTCAAGTCGAACAGCACCAGTGCCAAGGCTCGTAGCAGATGCCCGTGTGGTTGCCTCGCGGATAGCTCAGCGTGAAGCCGAAGGCGGCCCCGCGAGACATGAGCCAGGCGAAGGCGGGCGTGTCCTCGAAAGCTTCCTCGAGGTCGGGGCAGCCGGGCGTGCCGATGTCGATGGCGCGGCCGGTGTGGTGCTCGCTGTAGCCCGGCGCCGCGTTGACCAGCAGGATCTGCTCCAAGCTGCGGCCGGACACGAGCTTGCGGCGGATCAGCTGTGCCTGGTAATCGACGCTGCGAAAGGCAGACACCAGATGCAGCACGACGTCGTCTGCCGCCGCCGTCTGCTTCATGGCCTGCCACGCGTCCAGGGCTTCGGGCGTCAGGCGCAGCACGCGCCCGTGCACGTCGGGCTCGGTGTCGACCAGAGTCACGGCTTCCTCGTACAGGCGCAGACGAGTGGACCTGGCGTAGTCAGAGGGGATGCCCAGCGTCTGGTGCAGATGGCGGAGGCGTTGTTGATAGTCGGCAGTGGTCATGGGGCTATGCTATAGCGCCAGCGCGCGCGCGTGCAATGCGCGAGGCGGCGATGAGGCGGTCGTCCGGATGAGCACCTTGTGGCCAGAATGGACAGCAAACTGTCTCTTTTGCCATAGTTCCGGGCATGGGCGTCTCACTATAGTAGCTACGCCTTCGCGCTACAGGGGACTCCACATGGCACACCTTCCCGTCATCATCGGCATAGGCGGCATCAATCCTGCCGGCCGCAGCTCCTTGCACCACGCCTATCGGCGCCTCGTGCTCGATGCCCTGAACGAACACGATGCCATGCAGACGCGAGCCAGCCTGGCCTCCCTGATGGGCCTGCTAAAGCAGAACAGCGGTCAGTGGTGCGATGCCCAGGGCACGCCCGTGGAACTCGGGCCGTATCTGCACGCGCTCGACCCGGCGCTGCGCGCAGGCACCTTGATCCGGCGCCTGGAAAGCAATCTGTTCGACCCGCAGGCCGTGCCCTATCACAAGCGCGCCACCCTGCAATCCACCGCCGATGCGCCCATCAGCTTCCTGCTGCGCACCCAGCATCTGCCCGACGCCGTGCCGGCGCACTGGCAGCTGAGCGGCGGGCCGGACGGCCTGGTGCGCGTGCAGGTGCAGGGCAGCTTCGCCACCCCCA
>Ga0222712_10000279_pt1 | contig 71097 bp, 57 predicted proteins | sample C33_657DmetaG_FD_165043 | JGI IMG/M metagenome (GOLD analysis project Ga0222712, IMG submission 165043) | Estuarine water microbial communities from San Francisco Bay, California, United States - C33_657D | ecosystem: Environmental > Aquatic > Marine > Unclassified | place: USA: California... | reverse complement strand
AGCATCATAAGGCTGAGCTCTCCTGTAATAGTGGTAAACATAGTGAGCTGTCTATCATATATCCAGCTTTGCATGTCTGAACTCTTACCATATACAGAGTTTACAGCAAGCTTGAGTGCACCTACAATACCCTTGATTTTCTTATCCTTCTTAGCTAAAGGCTTGAGTTCCAATCGCTTCTCAAACATAGCTTGATAACCACGTAGAAACTCTTTTCCTAGATGTTGAGGATATTTGCCATTATTGATGATGATGGCTGGATAGTATGCATTCCAGCCTCTGTAACCTTTCAATTACAGCTGGACTATATCATCATTTAACTTTAATTCTTTTTTCCAAACAAACCCATAAATTGAAGGTTTGTGACCTGAACAAACTGAATATATTTGCTGCCATTTATAAGAAGAATTTTGTTCTGTTATTTCTTTTACAGAATTCCATCTTTTTATAAATTGACCATCTTTAGTATACTGATTGATATAATATTTAGTTGTAGCTTCTGAAACTTTTTTTGCCATTTCCTTAGTAGCCTCTGGATTATCTTTCCAATAAGTGTGACTTACTTTTTGTCTCTCTTTTGGATCAGAAAATCTTTTAATTTGAGCTTCGCTAAGTTTTTTTCTTGTTTCTAAAGAAACAACACATCCTGTTTCAGAATCTTCTCTAAAATTATATCCTTTATTTCTATCAGTACATTCAAAGATCTTTTGCCAATATAACTCTCTGCTTGCTAACTGGTCAAGTGTTGTATATTCTAAAATAAAATAGTGAAAGTTATCTTTTCCATATTTGTGCCAAGCGTTTATAAGATGATCATTTTCTTCATCTCTTCTTTTTTTATTCAACTGAGTTACGTGTTGTTTAACTCTTGAATAAATACATTTTGCTTTTCCAATATAGACTTTACCATTCACTTTATTTGCTATACAATATATTCCACTTTGGTTTAAGTGTTCTTTTCTATTCAATTTCATGTTACAAATGTATGTAATTACATGGATAGAACCAAGACACTTGTGTTAATTAATTGTTAAATGTTCCCTGTTTAGTCTCTGAACCTTGATCTATTTCACTATAGACCCTTGGCTGCGGATTGTCCAATCTTAACCTTTTTTACCATACCTGAGTAATTACTTCAGCCACTATGTGTATTTCTACCATAGCTTGGTAGGTTAAGCTCTAAGGAGGTTCCCGTCAATTTAAGGAATTTTAGTTTCGCCATATTGTTAACGAAACATCCCAATCTATTATTTCATACTCATCATCAGCTTCAAACACCTTTGGGCTATTCTCTGTATGCAGTCCACCCTTCATAAAGGAATACGTATTACCATAGAAATGTAGCTCCTCTTTGAAATCATCTTGCATACCCAGCTTTAGCTTCTTTATCTTCTTAAGGAAGGCTTGTAGCTCTGGGGTTTGAAAACTCACATATGGAGCTATGCATTTGTGTACATCTATACTCTTCCTAAAGAATCCCTTCTTTGGAAGTTCTTTGTATTCTATTCCCTTCTCTTGGCAATAGTATTTCTTAATCATCTCATCCCCTATCTTACTGTCTGAATAGTTAAGGCAGGGAATACCAAATTCAGCCTCTATATCCTGTCTCAGCTCAATTTTATTGTCTCCCTTATATAAAGGATGGTCTGTCTCACCAATAGTGACCAGATAGAACTGGTAGGTGGCTTTAACATCATTAATACAATATTCTGTTATAAGAGTTATGTCCTCAGTTGTCAAGGATTCCTTGACATGTGAAATAGGCATCTCTTCAATATTCTCTAAATCCATCTCAAACTCTAGCCTTTTAAGGCTTACACGCCTGTTCTTATTGTCAAAATGGTGTATTTTAAAAAGATCAAGCTGTTTAATGGATAGGTCTGATTCACGATATTCAGGGAACAATTCATGGTTTGCATCATCAATAACATCAGATGCTTTTTGAGCTATTCTAGCTGTTATTTCCAGATTTGAAAGCTCATGCCAATTCTCATAGTTGCGTATCACCCATTCCATCACCTGAGAGTCAAAACGTAGATTGTTATAGCCCACCCAATAATAGTCTTTGTGGCTCTCTATAAATGCCATAAGTCCATCTAGGCGGTTTTTATATCTATTCACCTGAAACTCTCTATAAACTTCTGTGACTGGATTGTACACCACAACAAGAAAGAATTCCTTGAGGGTTTCTATGTCGTATATAAGAACATTCATATACTATGAGGGGGGTGTGTGTGTAAAAAATATTAGGAATGTAGGACATGTACTTCCTACACTCCTAATTAAAATCAAATCTACTTAATTTTTCTGATTCTAACAACATATTCTCTGTATTCATCGCTTGGACTGTAATACAGCTTTCCATTTCTATGAATAAGTCTATCAGTTCTAAAGCTTTTTCTCTTTGCAGAGAACACAGCATCTACAAACTGACTGACAGAATTTTCAAGCGAATAAACAAGGATGGTTGGATTGTTTGGTTTAGCTGACCAAACAAGGGTAGGTGAGGTCTTTCGCATGATGTGTGGGGTTTTAGAAATAGATACGGATGTGATCTTCAAATCTTTCCACCTTTGCATACTTAGTGGTGGTGGGAGATGTTTCATACACCTTTGTTGCTGCTGCTGCACTCTTTCTAATTCTTTTTGGACCAGTCCATTCAGCAATCTTACGAGTTTGCTTGGCTAGTTTGTAGAGTGTCACCATGAATGACTCAGTGGTTCTGTTGTACTGAGGAGCCATGCGTTTTGCAATTCGATAAACAGGCTCACCTGTACGAATCATTGACTTAAGTGTCTGAATGTCCTGCTTTTTCAAGGACATAAAGTTTGATCTTGCCATTTTACTTGATTTTATTGGATTAATAATTACCAGATTTCAAATCCTCCACATTTACGGAGGAATGTTACAAAGTTTGTTATGTGATAGAGAGGTGCACTATGAGCTGGAAACACTAATCTACCCTCATTATTCACCACACCACGATAGAGGATGGTGCCTATTGGATATTGTTTGTTAAGCTCATTTTTTCTCTTTTGGTCAATAAATCCACCACTAGAGTTGGTCCATGCTCCTAAACATAGATAGAATGTATCATCCATGTCATGCATATTAGCATTGTTAAGCTCCATAAATAGCTCCATAGCGTTGGCTAAATCATCACATTCTTGCTGTGTCTTTAAACCACCACCATCATTAGACCCCCAATTGCTTGTGTCAAAAGGAAGTTCTGCTAGCTTTATAGCCATGTCTGCAATAGCATGTATGGGTCTCCAACCCCACCAATTGCTTCTAAAATAAACACCAGGATTACTACTATGAAACAGGTCCATAGAGTTGAAATACATATCCTTTTCATACTCTGTGGCTGTTTCCCAATCTGGTCTTTGTGGGTGTTCCCCAACTATTTGAGGATCTATCCCTGAAATATCTACTCCCATAATTAATTTAATTTAAATGAACAGTTTGTTTACCATGCATTATGCTCACCCTGAACTCTTTGCACCAATCACCATAATCAAATGGCTGATTGTGCTCAGGATAGACAGTGTGAAAACCTAATTTAATAGGTTCGAGGGATTTGGCTCTCTGGCCAAATAATAATGTTTTTAACCATTTCATGAGTGTGTATAGTTTTTAGTCTTCTTTCCAAGAATTATCATCCATGTCATCATCCCACTGTTCATCTAGCTCACTGTCATCATCAGCATGTAATACAGCCTCTGCTTTAGGCCACATCAAATCATGCTCTAATGTAGTGACAATAGCCCAAAGCCTGTTGTCATATTCCACACAGTGCTCTATATAGTGGTTGCCATCCATAATAATGCGCTCACTACCTAGTTTTCTGCCATTAGTCCACACTTCTAAGTCTGTGATGTAATCATCATCATCATCAAAATAGTTAGTGGGATGGCGAAGCATCACCTTATCAAGAAGTGTTGCTGGAGAGTAGGTGATTGCACCCTCTTCATCCTCATCCTCAAACATTGCTAGTTCTACATCCCCATCATAATCAGAGAGAATAATGTTTAGCTGTTTGAGAGATATGTCTTCTAAATCATCTACATCATCTCCTGCATCAAACCAGCCAATCTGTTCATGTTCAGCAACAACAGTGTCATCAATAACCACCTGTAATTCTACAGGACATCCATTTTTAACAAGGAATTCCTCCATATTTTGAGGAATCTCATCTAATTGCCACAGTTCAACATATTCTTTTCTGGTGCCAGGATTGAGTTTTGTAATAAAATACATTCCTTTTTCCAGAGATAGGGGTTTGTAGCTCTTTAATACAAGCTCTGCGGGATAGTACATGTTTATTGGTTTTTTAGATATTTCTCTATATCTCTTTCTCTAAATGTACGTATTTGAGGATTGGATGATAGCATTATGTTTTGAACATAGTCTATAAGTTTGCACTCATAGATGTCCTTTTCTAAATTCCTAACAATTTGCCATGTTTGCATTCTTTTTGGTCCAGGTGTTGTTGCATCACTAGGTCTTTGAAATGTTTCTCCTATTATCATATTATATAGTTTTATATTTATCTATTCCCATTACAACACCAAGAGTTCTACCGTTGTCCCATTTAATGTTTATAACATCTCCACCTACATGTGTAACAGTGCCCTGTGTTCCAGGCTCTATAGGCTGAGGATCATCAACCATTTCAATGAGCTCTATTCTTTGACCAATTGCTGGTTCACGCATAGCATAGCGTTTAATATTTGCATACATTTTTAGAAGGTTTTTAATTAAGGATTTCAATTTCTACACTCTTTAAATAGCCATCATCATTAAAATACCCATATACAGGGAATAGCCCATCACCTATTACAGTGGAAAATGCTACACCAGCACCAGGATGTCCTATTTTAAACTTGAGTTCATCATATCCATCTTCTGATAGAGTGGCTTTAGCACATGCGTTATAGCTAAAAGGATTTTCAACTGGATGTTCCTCTGAAAACACCCATTCATTTGTTTCAAGTAGTTGATTCATGGTTTTCCCATATCTAGGAATCACCTGCTCAAAGCTTTCAAAATCAGACAGGTATTGTAGCCTCTCACCTGTCACCTTATGTATGTAAATACGAATGTCTTTAAAATCTTCTTTCTCCCATTCACTGTCAATATAACAAGGATCACATACAAGCAGTTGACCAGAATCAACAGCAGCGTGTCCCATTAATACTTTTTTCATGATGTGTGTGTGTTATTTGTTATAGGTTTGGTTGTAGTATTCTTCTGCTTCATCTTCAATAAAGTTATAAGCATCTGCTACTCCAAATTCAAATGCTTTTTTTATTTGCTCTTTCTCCATTGCTTTGGCTTGTTGAAATATATCAGATGATACATAACCAAGTTCTGCTGTTTTTTCAGCAAACCATTCTACTGCTGTTTGTTGTGTCATATTATTTGTTTTTAACGATTTCAATTAGTTTCTTAAGACAAGCAAGTTCTGCTTCTTCGTAGGTATAATATAATTCACTATTAAATACCAATATTGCCCAATCATAAGGATCTGCATATTTTGATAATGAATAGCAAAATTTAGGCTCCATTGTTTGGTCTACATCTATAACAGAAAATAAATTATGCTTCTCTCTAAACCATCTAAATGCTTGTTGGTATAGTGGTGCACATATTTTCCAATGATCGCCATAATTTAAAAATACTATCCTCGGTTTTTCATCAATAACAGCATACCAAGCAATATTGTAATAATCAAAACCTAATTCTTTAAGTTCTAATGCTTGTGCGTAGGGGATAAATTCTGCTGTCATATTATTTGTTTTTAGCGGCATTATAGCCATGAATAAATCCGTTTATCCAAAAGTTTCTATCATTCTCATCACATCCCTGACATCCTTCCCAGCTTTCTTTTGCTAGTTGTATGAGGTCATCTTTAGCATCCTCATTCATTATTTCTGTAATGAGACGCTTTTGTTGCTCTTTATTCATAACTCTATCTCTTTTAGTTTTTCAATCGCCTTGTTTGATACTTTTATTAATGCTTGTCTTTTTTGAGCTTCTGTCACCTCTCCTTTCTTTCCTACGTATTGAGCAATCCAATACCTCTTTCCTTCTTCTCCTATTTTAACATAGCTTCTAGCATGTATGTAGACATTATCAGGATTATCTTGGCTTTTAACAGATTGGAATGTCACAGGTGCATTTATAGCTCTTTTGTATATATCAATGTGTGTCATTAACTTAAGCGCTTCCCATGTACTGTTTGTATTCTTGAGTTGGTCCTGAAGGCTATTAATTACATCTCCATAAACACTTTTATTGTGTATATACTCATCTGCTATCATCAACTTATAATCTTTATAAAAGGTCATAACTAACTGATTTATAATGTGTTATGTATTACCGTTTGCATGAATTTTACCGAAAATGTCATGCATTTACTTCCTGATTTGGCCATTTATAGCTCATTTATATCTGGCCAAAACTCTTTACAATGAGCTCACCGTTTTCTATTATAAGGTATTCACGGCTTGTAGATAGAGCATCTATTGGGTAGTATTTACCACCAAGAGCTTTCATTGAGGCTTCTAAGTCTATTTTTTTCACCTGTGTGTGTCCAAATATCTGTCTTACAGCCTTTTTAAGCTCTGTTTTCTTATTAGCAGACACTAGTGACCTCACTCTTATCCAAATAGGCGATTGTTCTTCATTATCACCATATGGATCTGTGTAGCTTAGTTTGTTCACACTTATGGCATTACCAAATGTGAATGTGTTAGGCTTATATTTAAACAGCTCATTGAGCTGCTCCACTAATGTATCTACAGTCCATCCATCTATTCCAAACACACTGTCCATGAATTTAGCACTCACACCAGCATGGCTAAACAAAAACTCATCCATTCTATATGCCATCTGTAAATGCTCCCTATTAGCGTCTAAAACAGGCCCTATTTGAAAGCTACCAATCTGCTGATATCCTGAGGTGCCTGTATCTCCTATTTCAGGGAAATAATGATGGTCGTGATTGCCTATTAGACATATAACATCAGCCTTACTTGTCTTCTTGTATTCTATTATATCAAGGAAGTTGTTTAGCTGCTCATTTAGCTTTATGTCAAATGAGTCAAAATAATCTCCTATAAACACCACTCTATCAGGCTGTTCTATGTTTGTAATGAGCTTCCAGAATGATGTGCCATGTGTGTCTCCTAACACTACTGTTTTCATGTTAAATGTTATTTATGTGATAAAATTACACTTTTTCAAACATAAAAAAGGAACAGCTCATATTTCAGAGCTGTCCTTTTCATCCTTACTAACCCACCCATATAATGATTTATAATGCCTTCCAGCGTTTACCTATTGTACCTGTAGGTTCTTTAGCCCTACCCTTGCATCCATACCCATTTGTAGCGCAAGATTGGCACATAAATATAACCATTATTAGGCATAGAAACAAATATTTTTTCATGTTATTGTGGTTTTATCACTGAGTAGAATATCACCTTTGGATAGTCTCCCCAGAATACAAACTTTGTAACAGGACACAGCCATAAATTATGTCCTGATGTGGTGGTGTACCATTTACCACTGTCTATTTCAGATGGAGAAACATCTTCCACTTCCCATCCACCTGCAAAATACAGAGACTGACCCATAGAGTCTTCATATCCATCAAACTTTGCATTAGAGAATTTTATTGTCACCTCTTGTGTATTATCAGACAGCTTATCAAGCCATTGATCAGCTCCTGCCACCATTTGCAGGTCACCTTTTGTGCCACCTGCATCAATATATTCAGGTAGGTCAATATACCACCTGCCATCTTCTTTGTAGAACCTTCTTGTTTCTACAATAACATCTGTCATAGTTGTCATTTGAATAAAATTTTAATTAATAAAAGCTCCCCGTATAGACATACAGGAGCGTATGATTGCTTGCCATAAATAAATAAAAGAGGAAGAGGCTAGTTAAAGCCCCTTCCATCTTTTCGGTTTACACTCACAAACCTAGCTCTTAAATTCCGTTTTTACAACACGGTTAATAAGGGATGATACATTTTGAACTAGATGTTTTGTGTTATTAATGACAGTGTGATAGTTGTATATGTCTTTCACTTTGTGATAGAGAAGTCCTATACCCATTGTAACAAACCCATCACGTTTGCACTTCTCAATCACTCTCTGTAGGTCCTCAATAGCAGATTGACCACCATAATCTACACCAGATGGCTGACCATCGCTAATAGATATGAATAGGATGTTATCAGAGGTTTGTTCTCTGACACGCTCATAAACACATTCTATAACAGGACCATCATAGTTCTCATCATAATGTTGATGTAGTTGAGAGTTGATGAGTTCTTCAAAACAGAGATTGTAATGGTCATTATACACACGAACAACAGGTGTGCTATCACCACTGTGCCCATAGATATATATCTTCTCTTTGGGCATAATTTGAGAAAATGCTCCGTATAGCACCTTTACAAGGTGATTTTGAGAAACAGCTAAACGATCTCCTCTCATAGAACCACTCTCATCGCATAATATGCACACACTGAATGGTTTAGTGTTTTGGTCATGTTCCACTCTGTAATAAATGTGTGTATTACCAGCAGGGATTTCTGCCACCTTGTGAGGGCTCATTTTGCCACATTTTAGATTGGATATCCTGTCCTCTGTAGGATCAAAAGATATATCTAATAGGTTGACAAGAGCATTAGAGAGTTTTTGTTCTTCTGGAGATGGAGTCCATACACCACATCCTTTATCATCAGCATTCTCAAAGACGGTTTCATCCTTTAAATCACCAGAAACAGCATCCCCAGAACGCATTGATGAATAGGGATTGTTCTCCTTTATTTTACTGAACTCTTCACCCATAAGCTCCTCAACAGAATCTCCACCTCTTGATGCACAAATTGATTTTTTCTTATCTTTCTCATCAGGATGTGTATATTCAATGGTGATGTCCCTTAGAAACTTGGCATAATGACCAAATAGGTTTTCTAATGGATCTCCAATAACACAAAGGGCTGTTACACATTCACGAATAGATCTTTGGTTAAAAACTGTCACTGTTTCCTCCTTACCCATCCAGTTTTTACGCACCTCTGTTTTTGCATTCTTAAGCAAAACAGGATACATATTATGTTTCATGCATTTAAGAAGAAACAAATTACAGAGTTTATTGGCTGTGTAATACGTGAGACCAGAAGGATTGGATGTATAACTTACATCAATAGACAGAGGAACGAATATGGAAGGATGATCATAGATCACCCTTTCATATCCACCGAAATAGCTATCTTCCCAATTGAAGACACTATTCATCATCTTCGCTATCTTCCCCATCAGAATCAGATTTAGAAGTTTTAAATATTGTTTCGAGAGCCTTTGCCCCATCAGGACCACCAATACCCTTACAAACAATATAGAATGAGTCATAAAGGGTGAATCCATCTTCCACTAGCTCACATATCATCTTTAAGTGACGCAGAGATAGGCTAAAGCTAATAGTGAACTCAGAATGGGCCTTATTGATGTCCACATATGTTTTCACAGCCTCGTTGATGATGTCTGTATTTAAGCTCTTATAGCTTGTTTTAAGGGCTCTTTTCACCTCTGTGCTCTTAAGCGGATCAAGCTCAATCACCATAAAACGGTCTAATAGAGCTCTATCTAGCTTATGTGTACCTGTATATTGACCACCTAAATTGGCTGTAGCTATGAATACACATTGAGGATGCACCTTAATAGGCTCATTGTTCTCAAATGAATATTCCATAGGAAGCTCTCTACGAAAATCTAGACATGGGAACAGCAGGTTGTTAGATGTAACAACAGCCCTTGATATCTCGTCTAATAGGACAATACCAGGCTTTTGAATCACCTCAGAAAATCTACTGTTAACAAATGTACTAGTGGTGATGCCATCAGTCATCTTAATAACGTGATTACCCACTAAGGACATAATTGGGTCTGTCATAGTGCCCATGTCAAATATGGTGAGAGGCACACCTAACGACTGAGCAATATTGCTCACTAGTTCTGTTTTACCTACACCTGTAGGGCCTAATAAGAGCGTATTTACATTTCTTAAGATGTTACGCTTTAAAACAGCATACATACCCTCGCTCACCATAAAATAGCCATTGAGCTTAATGTGTCTCTCACTGCTAAATTCAGGCTTAGGCTCTGGTTTACTGTCTCCTTCTGTGGACCCCTTGATTAGTTCCACCATTGTTTCTGCGCTAAATAAGGGCTCTGTAGCCTTTTTAGCTGATGTTCTGTCGGTTTTGAGTGTTGTGGTTTTCATAAACCTTTTGTTTTTGTTTTATTGGTTAATTAATCGTTTTCAGCGTCCACTTGTCTTTTCTTATTTATCCACCAGGAACAGAATTTGTCCTGATCTAAGTCAAAGTGTTTCACTCTTTTTAAGATCATTTCAAAGAACAAATGTCCTCTAATATCATTACTGTCAATTTTACAATCCACTGTGGCATAGTCCCACATCATTACAAGACGCTCTTCTTCTGTCTCAGCATTTTCTAAAAAGCGCTCTATAATGCCAGTTTTAGTGCATAGATTCCTAGGCACATTATCCTCATCATCAAATAATTGGTCCACCATAATTTTTTGGTAGGCAATGTTGTAGAGAATTGCACCATGTAGGTAGTCTCTCCTTTCTGTTTCCACGCCAAAAGCCTCATGTATGCTGCTATTGTCGTGACTAAATACTAACTCTTTCATTGGTTTGTGAGTTTTTAAGGGTTATTTAATAAAAGACATTGGTTTGTGGTCTTCTTCTAATGATGCACAATATCCCACAGTGGCTATAATAGCCCATAGGAAATAAATAATGAAAAACGGAGCGCTTTTCACCACATCAAAATAAGAATAACTAAAAATGAACGAGAAAATGAAAAACAACACTGGAGGCACCAGCATCCAGCATGTCCAATTGAACAAATGTTTGAGAGGTTGCATAGGAATTGATTTTGGTTAATAAGAAATGATTACATGAACAGCTCTTGCTCCTATTCTCTTGATAAACAAGAGTTTAAGAGACATAAAACGTCTTTTTAGGTGGTTGTACCAGCTTTGGAAGAGCTCATAGCTCCTGAGAGTGAGTGACTTTCTCATGTTGTTGATTATTAAGGGTTTATAAATGTAATGTAAAGAAGAATATAAAGGCTGTTACCAGGTAGTCACTATCTATCTTGTGCATAGACACCTTCAATATATCATCTATCTTGGTCTGTATAGCCTGCTGAGTCATATGTTGGCTCATCATCATCAGCCCACGTATACTCTATCTTCTCAATCTTCATCTGCTTTCTAAATACACCTTTTTCCTCATCCCACGCATACTCATCATTAATGTCATCCACTTCTATGTACCACTCTTCACCCTGTAGTTCTTTGGCAAAGGTGTTTAGTACATACTCAACAGACCTCCAATTGGAATAATAAGCACTAGGAAGAAATTTATCTTCTGCCATTCTCACTCCAGAAAGCCAAATAAGTGGTTCTTCATGACCATCCTCACGTAGCATAATATCAAATGTGGTGCACAGCTGACCTTTGCCATATCTAACAGCAAACATTGTTGCCATTGTAGGAATGTGAGCAAATTTGTATGGCTTACGGTGGAAAGAAACCTGACGATCTCCAAAATACAGGTGACCATCTTCAATTTTTACTCCTAAAGGGAGAACAAGTTCATTTTTCATAGCAAACTGTTTTAAATGATTGATTATTAATAAGTTAAATTGAATATTCTCTTTCTTCATAACATTTAGATGCATATTCGTATGACTCCTTATCTGCATTAAGGACCACAAGTCCTTTATAGTGCATACGCTTCCATCTGAAGAATGTACAAGGCTCACCCATGCATACACATGAATATATGCCTTCTGTAAATTCATCAGACAGCCATGTTTCATCAATCTGCTCAGGCTTTAACTCAGCCCGTAACATACTGAATATGTCATATCCCACCTTATCTTGTAAATCACCGTGTAAATAACACCAACTAGCTCTAACAACATCTTCATATTTGTAATCTCCTATGTAATTGCCATCTATGGTATCAGGGACTATTGTGTAAATAGTTTCGTTTTTCATAACAAGCGTTTTAAAGCGAATATATAGCCTAATGTTGCCTCAGCATATATATTCTGTTGTATGTCATATGCAACAAATGTCAGGACAGGACTTGAACCTGTATTCCAATAGGAATCGTACAATAATACGTGCGTTTGCTCTATTTCGCCACCTAACTATAATTAAAAGAGCCCTGTTACAGGCTCTGTCCAATTTTAATTGTATATCCTTTAGGACAATTCATTAAAGCTTCTTCCATACAGCAAGCTTCATAATATATCTTACCTTTAGGATCAATAATAAAATAACTCATAGCTAATAGGTTTAAATGGTTAATTAATGCTATATGTATGGCATATAGGTGTTTTATTTACTTATATGTGTCAAAAAGTGGGAGAAAGTGGTGAATGGTGATACATCACCTCTCTAACACACTGAATATCAATGCGTTATGAGCATAATTTTACCACTTCCCACCCTAGAAATGCTTTCTTCCCACCCAATATATAAAAGAAAGAGCCCCGAAGGGCTCTCTCAATTATCAGAAGGCAATTAGCTCTTCTGGGTTGAAGGTGTTAACAGGCTGATAGTCAGGCATTTCTTCTGTTACATTAACAGTGGGAAGCTGTGTTGTACCAGCAGGCAATTGAACGCAGTTCATAATGTCACCATCTTCTGTTAATTGCTCAACAATTGGGAAATTAGCAATTTGGCTGAGGGCAATCTCTTTATTACGCAAGCGCTTTGAGAGTTCCCCACTGCAAGTTACTAAATCACTTGTGCCATCAGCTCTTGTAAGTGTTAGCACCAAACGCTTGCTGTGGTCAGCAAGGTTCTTTGTACTACAAGGGCGATAGCTACCGCCAACACCACAAACTGTTGCGAGTGTTCCCAATGACACTCTGTCTTCTCTTTGATAAATCTTAAAATTAAAAGCCATTTTAAATGGTTTTAGGTTAATGATAGGGGGGATACCCCCAATTTACTTTTCGACAGTGGGGTTTCTGTTGGAAGTACCCTCCCCTCCTATGCACATAGTTGATTTCCAGATGATTAGGGGATAGGGGGTTGATAGAAGGATGTTTATGGAGGGGGGAATGGTCAATATATGGGTTTACTACTAGGGGGGTGTTTGTTAAGGGGTGGGTTTACATATTAGGACATGATGGGTTTACATAATAGAACATATTTACACTGTGGGTATGAATAGGGGTGTGTTTTTAAACTGTTAAAAATAAATTTGGAAATGTCATTTATTCACCTGTATCTTTGGGGTGGTTGGGTGGGGAAGGTGTTAATGGTGCTGATGATAGGATGAAAAACGGAGCATAATATAGCATTCGTGTAAATAATTGTGTTTGAATATGTTAGAAACATTCCCTATCTTTGTACCATCTATAATATGGAAAAGAGAGTGGTGATATTACAAAAGATGAAAAAAGCTGAAGCTGATAGTTTCTTATTAGCTCAGAGGTATTATTCTATATTGTCTTCTGTAAACAATTTACAGCTTACAAAAAGAGAAATAGAGCTTATAGCCTTTACAGCTGTTAGGGGGAATATGAGCTATGCTAACATAAGACAGGAGTTTTGTGAGAAATATGGAACAACAGGGCCTACAATAAATAACATTATTTCCAAGCTTAAGAAGATGGGCATTCTGGTGAAGGATGCTTCTAAGGTGAAGGTGAATCCAGTTATTGTCCTAGATTTTGCAAAAGACATCACCCTTGAAATAAAGCTTGTCAATGGATAAGCCAGTGAGTTTAGCCATGAAAGATTGGCTGATAAGGAAACTAGCCCCTAAGATGCTTCTTAGTGAAAAGACCATTGAAGCTGTCATCAATCACCAGTTCCAAAGCGCTAACGAAGCTATGCTCAGTAATAAGACAATAGAGATTAGTGGATTTGGGAAGCTTATTTTTAATGATAAGAAGGCCATTAAGAAGATGGCAATGTATAAGCAGATTGAAAAAGCCCTGGTAAACATCCTCTCTAAGCCCGATGTAACAGAAACCAAAAAGAGAACAACAGAGATGAAGCTTCAGGCAACAAGACATAATATAGAAGTGTTAAAACCAAAATTACATGAAAATCAACTTCTCCCAGATGTACGAGGGGTGGAGGAACAACCTCATACCACCTAAGGAGATAAAACAGGCCATCCAGGAAACAAGTGAATATAGGATGGGGATTTGTGAAGCTTGTCGCTGGCATTCAAAAAACTACAACTCTGTTCGTCCAGATGAACATTGCACACATTGTGGATGTACACTAGCTGCTAAGACAAAATGCCTTTCTTGTTCCTGTCCTATAGACAAGTGGGGGGCTGTAGCCACGGAAGAACAGGGTGATGAATTAGAAAAATATGGAGAAGAGTAATGAAATCAGGCTTAAGAAAATACCCCTATTGGTGCTTTTGGAAGCCCTTAGAGATGTATATGAACGTGGTGCAGACTATGTAGATATAATTGGTGTGCCTGGTGTAGAGCAAGACTCAATAGGCATAGCTATTAACAAGGAGTATTTTGCTCCTGAAGATGAGGAAGACGATGATTCAATAACAGATGAAGATTTAAACCAACTAATATGAACCCTGTAGTGGAAGCGTGGATTGTAATTGAAAAGCTAGCTGCTTTAATTGCCACCCCTGATGTAAGCCAAGAAGTGAAAACCCTGGCTAATGAAGAAATAGAAAAACTCCTAAGCTCCGTTATTAAGCCCAGCTTAGCTAAATTTACAGCAGCTAGCACAGGTATTGTTCTGTAAAACAAAGGCTTATGAGAAAAGCAAATTATTATTCCCAGGTGTTGCACGTTTTGCAAGCCTTACATAGCGCCTACCCAGAATATAACATGGGAAAGCATTTAGCAACAGCCCTGGATGAATATGGGGATGTATGGGGAATAACAGATAGAGAGCTTTTATTTGCACTAGAGAAATACAAAGCTCAGCTTGAAATGGACATTCCACACACAGATGATGATGAAATAGATAAAATCATTAAGGATGGAATGAACCTAGATGACATTTTAAAAGAAGAAGATGGCGAAGATTTCTAAAACTACATACGTAAATGCTGAGCTTGATTGGGCTGAGCAACAGCTGAGAAGCTGGAAATCATACGTGGATGCCAATCCCCTACATGAATTAAAAGACCGTGTAGAATGGAAACCTACGTCCAAAGGAGGCATGATACCTATGGTGATTGCTTCTATTGAGGCTCAGGGTAAGTTTATTCAGGAAACCATGAAGAACTATTTAGCCCTTCTTGAGGTGGTGGAAAAGCTGCGTGAGAAAGAAGAAGCTAAGGTGGAAGTGAGAGGAAATGGGGAGCTAAGTTCTATGGCTGAAGACTTCCTGAGAAGCAGGAGATAATGAGTGAGCTTATAAGTATAGACTACAAAGACTGGTTTATTAATCAGGGGCGTCTGCCAGATAGAGAATCTGCAGAGTATAAGCCATTCTTTGACTTCCATAGAGAGATATGTCTCAACGGATGCTTAATGAACGGGGTGTATATTAATCCATTCCTTTATTGGCATCTAAACATCTGGCACACAGAAGTGGATGTAATAGATGAGCGTGGAAGAATCTATCAAAAATATGCCAACCCCTTATTACGTGATAATGAGTGGGTGGTGACAAACGAAATAGACAGAGCTCAGCAAGATAAAAGAGGCCTAGTGATACTGGGCATCAGACGTTTTGCTAAGTCTGTCATTGAGGCCAGTTATATCGGATGGGGCGCAACATTTGATGAGAATTCCCAGAATGTGATCGCTGGGTTGAATGCTCCAGATATCAAGCTGATCACAGATAAGCTGGACAAAGGCCTCAACTTTTTACCAGAAGCTTGGAGGTGGCAAAGAGTGGAAGACAACTGGAAAAACCAAGTGACACTGGGTATTAAAACCAAGGGAGGAGAACGCATACCCTTCTCCCAAATCCTCATTCGTAACCTGGATGAAGGTAATAATGAAGAGGCTATTGCTGGTACAAAGCCTCGTAAACTGATTATTGATGAGATTGGTAAGGGCAATTTCCTTAGAGGTTTTCAGGCAGCTGTGCCTGGTTTCACCACACCATATGGATGGGGGTGCTCTCCTATTCTCACTGGTACAGGTGGTGATATGAAGCGTTTCATGGACGCTAAAACCCTCATGTTTGATGTAGACAATTTCAACTTTCTCACATACAATAATGAGAAAGATGATAGAAGAGTGCATGGGCTTTTCATTTCCTATAAGTATAGGATGGAAGCTAAGGAAGAAAGCACATTAGGAGCTTTTCTAGACCAACCTACAAGTAGTAGTTTACATGATGTTCCTATGCTTGTCTCTAATGAAGAGAAAGCAAAACAGATAACAGAAACCAACCTAGAGCGTCTAAAGAAAGCAGGAGATAGGGTGGCCTATCTAAAAGAGAAGATGTACTACCCAATTGAGGTGGATGACATCTTCTTAAATGAGGACACAAACATATTTGATATAGAGGCAGCTAAGCGTCAGAAGTTTAGACTTCTTCAGCAGGAAAGAACAGGCACTCCCGTTATACTGTTTCAAGATGAAGATGGTGTAAGACATGAGTTTACAGATAAACAACCCATCACCAACTTCCCTCTAAAGAACAGTGATTTAAAGGAAGCCCCTGTTGTCATATATGAGTTTCCCATGGAAAACCCTCCATATGGGCTTTATGTAGCAGGTGTTGACCCTTATAGACAAGGACAAGCTGCCTATTCCACTTCTCTAGGATCTGTGTATATTTACAAACGTATGCACGACATCACTAGTGAGAAATATCAAGATATGTTTGTAGCTTCTTATTGTGCACGTCCTGATAAGAAGGAAACATGGGAAGAACAGGCTAGAATGCTCATCAAGTTTTACAATGCTAGAACGCTTTGTGAAAATGATGACATCTCCTTTATAGAATATATGAAAGCAAAAGGAGATGCACACTATCTTGAAAAGCAACCTGATTGGTTAAAGGAGATAGTGCCTGGTACTACCGTGAGACGTGAGTATGGAGTGCATAGAAGCTCTGATAAAATCAGGGACTATTTGCACAACTGTCTAAAGAAATATATGGAAGAGGTGATTCACAGAGAGACAGACACAGATGGAAATGTTACAAAAGAATTTAGAGGGGTGTCAAAGATATTTGATCCCATGTTATTAGAAGAAATAATTCAATACAACGATCAGGGTAACTTTGACCGTATTATTGCTGCAGAACTAGCTATAGCACAGGCGTTAAAGATGAATCCCATTTTAGGAAAGGTGGGAGGAACAGGAGATGATAGAGTGAAAGCACTTTTCAAACCTAATAGAAAGAATCAGTTATTTACAGAATCCAGAGGGATATTCCAAAGAAAGAAAAGTAAATTGTTTATATAATGGCCATAATTAGATATACGAAAGATGCTACCATCAGGTATGCTTATTTGAATATATTCCCTGACCAGTTTAAAACTGATAAGGAGAAGCAAGATGAGAGCTGGATAAAAAACACCATGGACTACTTTGCAAACAAGGCATATGCTGAGTATGTAAAGAACCGTGACACATTTGTCAAAAACTATGACTTGATGAAGGGCATCCTAAGAATGGAAGACTTCTATCAAGAACCACAGGTGAGAAGTTTTACAGATGTAATGACAGCTGATTTACAGCTTCCTGCATATGTAAAGATGTATTCCATCATCACCACACCTGTGAACGAATTAGTGGGTGAAATATCTAAGCGTCCAGACACCTTCCGTGTTAAAGCATTTGATGATGATAGTCAATCTGAAGAACTAGAATTTAAAACTGGCATTCTCCAGCAATACGTTATTTCTCAAGCTAGACAAAAGATATTACAACAAGCAGCACTAAATGGAGAAGAGATAGGTGATGAGGAGGTGAATCAAATGACCATGGAGGATGTGAAAGATGTCCTTGATAGTTACACATCTGTTGCTGAGAAATGGGCTAACCATGTGCTTACATGTCAGAAGGCTGAATTTAATTTGAAGGAGAAATCAGAAGATGCATTTCGTGACCTTCTTATTTCAGCACGTCAGTTCTATCATATATATGAAGACAACTCTAAGCTTGGATTTAACATTGAGGTGGCTAACCCAAAGAATACATGGTTTCTCACCACACCTGATAGAAAGTGGATTAGTGATCCTACAGGTAGAGCACAAGGAGCTTATGCTGCTGGTACAGTGCAGGTGATGGAGCTTTCAGAAATCATTGAGAGTATTCCTGATCTTACAAAGGAAGAAATAGATCATCTCAGAAGCTCTCTACAAGACTATGGACTGATTAATGTACGTGAGTCCAATCTAGGTAATCCAAATGCTATTCCTGGTATAGACTCTGTAATGTATGACACATATGATCCTTTGGTTCTTCAGACACGTATGATTATTGAATCAGAAATGAAGGAGAACAACGATGGATTAAAAGACTTCTTAGGGCTAACGTCAAACGTTAGTAGTTTTGGATATAAATATGTTGTTGTTCGTTGTTATTGGATAAGTAAGAAGAAGATTGGTAAACTTATCTACATAGATGAGATGGGAAATGAACAGTCTATTCTTGTAGATGAGAATTACAAGAGTGGTACTATTCCTACAGAACAATCTTTAGAATGGGGATGGGTGAATCAGTGGTATCAAGGAATTAAGATTGGTCCAGACATCTATCACATAAAACCCTACAAACTCCTCAACTATTGTCCCATCATAGGCACCACCTTTGAGGTGAAGAACACAGAGGCTAAATCTCTGGTGGATTTGATGAAGCCTTTCCAGGTGCTATATAATGTATGTATGAATCAGCTTTACAAACTTCTTGAGAAGGAAGTGGGTAAGGTGTATTTAACATCCATTCGTCATATTCCTGTTCCAAAGGATGGTGATGCCCAAGATGCATTAGATGTATGGGAAATGGAAGCACGCAACAGAGGTGTTGTATTCATTGATGATAGTCCTGAGAACCTAAAGAGCCCAAGCTCATTCAATCAGTTTAGAGATATTGACCTTACACGTACACAAGAAATCCAATCTCGTTATACACTTGCTATGCAACTGAAGAACGAGTGTTGGGAGCTTGTTGGTATGAGTAGACAGCGCCTTGGTTCTGTAACAGCTAGTGAATCTGCTACAGGTACACAAGCTGCTATACAACAGTCTTATTCTCAAACAGAACCTCTGTTTGTTGCACACGAATATGTTTTAGGACAGCTCTATCAAGCTATTATTGATGCTGCTCTATATGTAGAATCTAAGAAGCCTCAGTCCACTCTCAGCTATATTACAAACGAGGGTGAGTCTGCATTTGTTACAGTGAATGGTTCTGATCTCAAGTTTAGAGATTTGAAGGTGTTCCTTACCAACCGTCCTGAGGATACACAGATGTTTAATGAGCTTCGTCAACTTGCTCAGCCACTTATTCAAAATGGTGGAAGCTTATATGACGTGATTGAGCTCTACAGCACCAAGTCTATGAGGGCTATGAAGAAGGTGTTCAAAGAGCTGCGTGATAAGCAAGATGCTATACAACAACAGCAAATGCAACAGCAACAACAGCAAATTGAACAGCAAGCTCAGATTGCTCAGGCTCAAATGCAACAAGCTCAAGCTATTAAGGAGCAAGACATTGCTAATGAAAACTACCAAAACGAGCTTGATAGAATCAATAAGAAAGAGATTGCTCTAATAGCTGCTGAATCTAAAGCTGGTCCTCTATCTGATGTTGATGCTAGTGGCACACCTGATGTACTGGAAATCAGCAAGTTAGCTACAGAACAATCTAAAGCTTCTAAAGATTTTGAAGCAAAGATGGCTGATATAAGCAGCAAGAATAGACTGGCTGCTGAGAAACTAGCTGTTGAAAGAGAAAAACTTCAGGTGGCTAGAGAAAACCAGAAGAATGATTTAGCTATAGCAAAAGAGAACGCAAAAGGAAGAGCTAAGAAAAAACCTAAAGAGTGATGGATAAAGATGAGTTAATAGATGAAACCTTCCCATTTGATCCCACTCCTCATGAAGACATCACAGCCTGCATACAGGCTATGGGTGTGATTGAGGAAATAGACACGCTTCTACTGAGTGAAGAAGAAGCTGAGATGATAGAACGAATAAAGAAGATGTCCCTTCTTATAACCCATCAAGCCTTGAGCGAAATCTTTGAAGCAAATAAATATGGAAATAACCAACCCACACAAAGTTGAACACCGTAAGCTTGGTAAGGAACGTGCTTGGGGAATTGCCTGGATGAATGAGAATAAGATAAGTATTGACCCTTCTTTGAAGGGATATAGATATCTTCTCTACCTCCTTCATGAGCATTTCCATCTCAAGCACCCAGACTGGAGTGAAACAAAGATTAGAAATGAATCTAGTAAAACAGCTAGATTCCTGTGGCAAATGGGATTTAGATGGGTGGAGTTAAAGTAAATTAGTTAGAGTAAATTATATTAATGCTATATTATCTGCAAAAAAGCCCACTATAGCTACATAACTCTTTGTTATTCAATAGGCTTTATATATTTTTACACTTCATAAACCAATCAAAAACAACTACATATGGCTGAGAACGTTGATATGCAATCCTTTGGTAATTTTAGCATACAAGACACCATGGAAATGGGCCTTGGTAGTGCTGAACTACTTAATGACTTGGTGGCTCCTGAAACTGCTAGTGGAAACCCAGATGAGCTTAAGGAGATTGTTAAAGAGGCTGAGCCTCCTAAACCTGCTGAAGCTTCTGGTCCAAAAGGAAAAGAAATTTCTGCTCCTGCTTCTGAAGCAGATGCTCAAGACACTCTGAAGAACTTCTTATTAGATGCTACAGATGAAGAAGAGCAAGATGCTGACAATCAGGAAGTTGCACCAAAGAAAACCACTTCTAAAGCTCCAAAAGCTGGAGAGCTGAAACAAGAAGAAACTCCTGCTGATGAAGAACAACCAGCAGAAGAAGACTCTACACAATTTGGTGCTCTAGCAAAAGACCTATTCAAATTAGGTGTATTCTCTAAAGAAGAAGAAGAAGAAGATGTAAACATCTCCACTCCTGAAGAATTTCTAGATCGTTTTAACAACGAAAAGAAAAAGGGAGCAATTGAGATGGTGAATAGCTTCATTGGTCAGTTTGGTGAAGATTATCAACAAGCGTTTGATGCTATATTCGTAAAAGGTGTTAATCCAAAAGAATATTTTGGTACATATAATAATGTAATAGGCTTTGCTGAAATGGACCTGTCACAAGAGAATAATCAAGTGGCAGTGATAAAACAAGCACTCACTGACCAAGGATTTGAGCCAGAGGATGTTAATACAGAAGTGGAAAGGCTCAAAAACTATGGTGATTTAGAATCAGTGGCTACAAAACACCACAAGGTGTTGGTGAAGAAAGAAGCACAGAAACTAGCTCAGATGGAGCAAAAAGCTGAACAGGAGCTTCAACAAAAACAAGCCATTAAAAATCAATACATTAGCAATGTTCAGCAAGTGCTACAAGACAAGCTGAAATCTAAAGAGTTTGACGGTATACCCATCAATCCTAAACTAGCTGGTGAACTACAAGACTTCCTACTGGTGGATAAGTACAAAACAACGTCTGGTGAAACTCTCACAGACTTTGATCGTACCATCCTGGAATTGAAGAGACCTGAGAACCATGCAACTAAAGTGAAGGTTGCTCTCCTCCTCAAGATATTGGAGAAAGATCCCACTCTATCCACCATCCAAAAGACAGGCGTTACAAAGAAATCTAACGAACTGTTTGGGGAAGTAGCCAGACAAGTGACTAAGGCTAAGAGCTCTCCTGCTCAACAGCCTAAAACAAATTCATGGTTCATTTAAATTTCATAAAATAAAAGGATAACAAAATGGCAATTCAAACAATCCCAGGTTTAACTGGCTTCACGTATGCTCGTGTCGCATCTATGGACAAGCGTGCTGTGGGTAAGCTAACTGACGCTAACCACCTGGAGAGCTTTCACTCTACAGAGCCTGCTGATTATGACAAGAAAATCATCAGTCTCTATACACAGAGCTCTCTTTACAGCAACGACTTTCTAGACATGATCAACAAAAGCACGCCTTATTACATTGATAATAATAGCGATGCTTGGAAATGGCAAGTGGCTGTTCCCTACAAATTCCCTAAAATCATTGATGTTCCAACTAGCACAGCTGAGCTGAGCAAGCCTGGTATTGATGGTCAAGAGTTCCAACTGATCCTTGACACAAACGAGTTCTCTAAGAACGCTATTGTGTCTGTAGGTTCTCGTCAGTATGGTCCTCGTTTCTATGTGATTAAAGATCCCGTTCCTTGGAACGCAGGATTCTTGTACAGTTTCACACTTGTGAGCGACAATCCTACAGTGGATTTTGTTAGCTCTACATTCCTTCAGTATGGTATTGAGCTTGAGCTAGTGGATGCTGCAATCGGTGAATTCGATCAGGATTTATTAGGTCTTCCTCGTTTGGGAGAGCAAATCACTATGTTTGAATCTTTAGGTTCTGCATATGGTTTTGAGCACAAAATCACTGAGTGGGCTGATGACAAAATGATGCGTGATAGCGCTGGACGTCCTTTGGACATTCTAGTGTATGCACCTCAGCGTCGTAATCAACTTCCTTTAACTCGTAATGATGTTAAATGGGAGCCATTTATTGAGTTCTGGATGCGTAAGTCTATGCTTGAGTTAAAAGTTAAGCGTATGATTTGGTCTCGTCCTGGTACTGTTAAAACAAACGGTAGCAAGCAAGAACTTAAGCGTACATCTGCTGGTGTTTACCACCGCATGCGTAACAACGGTAACCTGGTTCAATACAACCGTGGTGAATTCTCTGCTAACCTGATTCGTTCAGTGTTTGGTGACCTGTTCTATCGTCGTGTGGATGTTAAAGACCGTCGTGTTAAAATGTATACTAATGAGGCTGGATTTGACGTGTTCCAACAAGCTTTGAAGACAGACGCTTTGAACAGTGGTTTGACATTCATGGCTGATAGCGGAAACCGTTACATGCAAGGAGAAGGACAACACATCACTTACAACTTTGCATTCGATGCAATGGTTACACGTGAAACTGGTCGTGTTGAACTAATTCACTTAAAAGAATTAGACCTTCCTCAATCTAACCTAGAATTTGGACAGAACAAGAAGAGCACACCTGTATTCATGGTGTTTGATGTATCTCCTATGTCTGATGGTTCCTTGATTAATAACATCCGTGAGGTGCGTATGAAGGGTGCTCCTTCTATGACTTGGGGATATATTGATGGAACTCGTCATCACCTAGGCTTTGCTAAGTCTCAGGGTATGAGCTCTGCGAACAAATTCCCAGGATACGAATTATGGATGAAGGATCGTTGTGATGTATTCATTGAAGACCTGTCTCGTACAGTGTTGATTGAAGAAATCCCACAATTCTAAGAAACCGCACACCCTGTGTGCAATATACACCGAGGAGAGATTGCCCCCCACACTTCAGAGTGGGGGAGCTCTTCTCAAACTACAGAGTGATTGGACTGGGGCATCTCCCAATCGCTGTTCCCTTCAGTGGGAATCACTCTGCAAATAAACCAAATAAATAAACTACATATGGGCAAGATTGGAAAAATCTCAACAATCAAGAAAGAGTATAACAACTCTCAACTCCAAACTATGCAAGGTGGTCTTGCATTAAGAGGATTTACACGTATTCCTGGAACAGGGGTGTTTAAATATCCCTACAAAGAGCTAGATGGTAAATACAGAACAGGAATTGATCCTGATGCTGCTTACATTAGACGTATACAAGATCCTCTAGAAAGAGAAATGGAAGTTGAGCGTGTCACAGCTTTAAAACAAAAGCTTGAAAGAGATCTTGGAGACATTGATTTAGGTCCTCGTTCTACATTCTGGAACTATGGCCTATCAACATCTAATCAAGACACTCTACATGTTCAGCCTGTAAAACTGCTGGATGGTGACAACTTCTTTGACTTAGGTATTCCCTTCCAGGAATTAGCATTTGCTTGGTTACGTGTTCATCCTACAATTGCAAGCTCTTATCAAGCTTGGGAGCGTGGTGAATTTCCTGCTGATGTTCAGTTTTACGTAGCTGATGATGAAATTGAAAATGCTGTTCTATTCAAGAAGAAACAACTTATCAACAAGGCTATTGTCAAGTTTGATAGTATGACTCCTGAGAAGAAAAAGAAAGTGGCTCGTTTGTTGGGACTCCCTGTTACTGATAACACTACAGAAGAAGCTGTGTACAACCAGGTGGATAACCTGCTAAAACAGACAGAGTTCAAAACTGGTAAATACCAGGGACTCTCTCCTGTGGAAGTGTTTAACAGATATGCAGACATGAAAGAAAACTTGCTCCATATTAAAGACTTGGTTAAACAAGCTCTCACACACTCTGTCTACAGAGTTAGACCTAGTGGTAAGATTTACGAGGGTGAGTTTGAAGTGGCCAAGGATGAAGATGATTTAATTAAAACACTTGCTGACGATGATAATCAGGATATGCTTCTGACACTTGAAGGCAAGTTGAAAACTAAGAAACTAGCTGCCTTATGATACCAGTAGATAGTTTATTGTACAAGATTGACCAACGACTAAATAAACTATCTACCAACGTTCATCAGCAGATCAACCTGGAGGATAAGATTTTAGCCCTTAATGAGGCTCAAATCAAGCTGATAAAACAAAAGGTTGATGGTATAAGCGTAGTTAGTGGACTGGGTCTTGACTCATTCAAAAAGCGTTATGAGGATCTTCAGAGCTTAGTGGTTACATATAATCACCAACCTCTTACGCTTACAATACTCAATGAAGAACTACATCAGTGGAAAGCATCCTTACATCTTCTTGATCCAAAATACATGTTTTACGTAGATGCATATGTAATTGCGGATAAAGGACTTTGTAAAGATAGAAAGATATGGATAAACAGAGACTTGGCTAAACATGGTGACCTTCAGTTCATTCTGAATAATGACCATTACAGGCCCTCCTTTGAATATCAAGAAACATTCAACTTTCTATCTTCAGATGAAATATCCATCTTCACAGATGGTACATTCATACCAAAAACTATTAACATCATGTATATGAGATATCCTCAATACATTGATAAAACTGGTTACACTAGATTTGATGGTATGCCTTCCATAGATTCTGATTGTGAGTTGGAAACCTATCTAGAGGATGAACTCTTAGACCTAACAGTACAAAATCTAGCAATGTACACTGAAAATCAATCTGCTGTACAAAGCTCAGTGTATAGAATTCAGACGAACGAATAAACATTTTTAACAATTAAAATAAAGCAAAATGGCTGATTTTTCATTAACTACGCTCTTCGTAGTTCCTGTTGGTAGTGGTATTGCCAATAGCGGATCTACGCAAGACTTAACCCCTGGTAAAGTGGGTATCTTCAAAGCGGATTATGCTGTAGCCACTGCTGGTAACATTGCTGCTTCTCCCTACTTCTATGTAGCACAAGGACGCACAAACACTTACTTGCAGGGTTCTAAACGCTCTGATAAAATTAAAGGATGTGCCACTGCTAATTGCACAAGCAATGTAACTGAATGGTACAAAACTGTAGGTTGTCCTACTGCTGCCACTCAGGTGACTGATGTAACTAATTGGAATGTACAGTGTGGTGACATTGTTACCTTAACACTTCGTGCTCACTCTAGCTACATTGACACATTGTATTTCAACGGTTTCACTCGTAGTGTAACTGTTCAAGCTCCTTGTTGTGATTGTGGTGGAGACCCTTGTTCTATTGTAGATGTTCCTGCTCTTATTGACCAGTTCATCTATCAATTAGAATTACAAGCTCCTGGTAACAACCCTGACAACATCTCTTTCAACACATTCTATCAGTTCCAACGTATTGGAAATGATCAGAACGCTATCTTACGTATCACTGGTAAGCCTCTTACTAAATACGGACAGCCTTGTGATGTTGCAGCATTCCCTTGGGAGTATGACCGTATGTGGTTCCGTACTTTCGTGTACAATGGTCCAGCAACAACTGCTGACTTCATTGTAGCTGATGCTTGTAACATTGTAGCTGATGCCACTGTTATTCAGCGTGCTTCTTATCCAAGCGGTACATCTGCAGAGATTGCACAATTGGAGAAGAACTTCTACAGCTACCAAGCAGGTTACTTGAAGCATTTGTACAGAATGAATGGCTACAATGAGAACTTTGAAAGCTGGGTGAGTGATGGTACAACTTACAACACCTTCAACATCCGTTTCAACGAGTATGACAAAACTGCTTACCAATGGGGTGATTACATCATGGAGGATAGCAGAGTGATCATTGCTGTTGAAAAAGGATCTGGTGAAGAGACTGCTCTTCAAGCCATCCTTGAGGCTGCATTAGGAACTGTATTAGCAGATAACGAGTGTATTACCACTACATCTACTACTACCACTGTGTGGCCAACTACTACTACTACATCTACCTTGATTCCGTAATAGTAGCTAAGAAACAACATCATATAACCTAAGCCAGAGGTGAGAGGATTAAAACTCAGATCCTCTGGCTTATTTATTTAGAATAAGATGCCAGATTTGAAACTTGATATATTAGTGATACCTACGTACAACTCGTACACACTTGGTGTTGCTGATGCATCTACCTATCCGACCAATCCTCCTGTTGTTTCTTCCCCCACAATTGACATCACTGTTCCTGGTTTTGGGTCAGTTAGCATTCCCTTTAACGTTAATGATTTTAACATTTATAACTCCACAAGTTTGGGAATTACATCATTAGGGGATTCCCTATTGCCTCTCCCAGATGGAGTGTATAAGTTTAAATACACTGTTGCTCCTGCCTATCTAAACTTCGTAGAAAAAGCTATCATGCGTACAGACCTCATACAAGAAAAGTTTGATGAGGCCTTTATGAAGCTTGATATGATGGAGTGTGACAGAGCTATTAAAACACAGCAGAAGGTGAATTTAAACACCATCTACTTCTTTATACAGGGATCTATTGCTGCAGCTAACAACTGCGCTATTGATGAAGCTAACAAACTTTATAACCAAGCAAGCATGATGTTGAATAATTTCATCAAGAACAATTGTGGATGCGGTGGAAATAACTATGTATTAAACTTCCAATAATATGGCTAAATGTAGTAAATGTGGCACAAATGTTGGATGTGGTTGTCAATTGATTAATGGTCTTTGTGCAGCATGTAATGCAGCTGCAAGTAAAGGCGTACAAAACTTTAAACGATATGTTAACTCCCAGATTAATCAACTATCCAGAATGTTCCACAATTCCAGCGTTGCTTAATGACATTGATTGCAAACTCAAGCAACTAGCTGGAAATCTGTACAATAACGTTGTATTTATTTTAAATCAACCTGTTCCAGCAGGAGCTATATTAGACCTGCTGAATTACAAAAGAATCCTCACGTATAAGTTTTGCAATCCAAATTATGCAAAGATGTATACTGTGGAGATGATTGCTAGTAGGGTTAAACTGTTGATAAGCAAATGAACTGCTATTACGATCCTTGTGGAGACCCTGTGATAGTAACAGTTTACTATCCAAACAACTGCATACCAACAGATTGTCTATCAACCACTACCACCACAACCACTCTTCTTTTTCCTCACACATAAACCTAAATAAATGTCCTCCTCAAACTGTTCAAATTGCTTTAATGGTTGCGCTGAGATAGTATCAGATCAGTGCGTCAAATATACAGGAGTGAATGTTCCACTCTTAGGAATCCAAACTGGAGATTCCCTTTCTTATGTAGAACAAACTCTTATTGGATTTCTCACTTCTACATTAGATGCTACAGGAATCAAGCCAGTTATTGATCCTGATATTATATGTGAACTTGTTCAACAGTATCTACCTGACTGTCAAGACCTTACAGCTCTTGATCTGTTTATAGCTCTTATTAAAGCTGCCTGTGATTTACAGGAGCAAGTGGATGCTATTGTAGCAGATTTAGCAGCTTTAGAAGGGCCTTATGATGTAGATTGTCTTTCAGGTGTAAATGCTAACTCTGGCACACACGCTATTCTTCAGGCTGTCATTACAAAGCTCTGCTTACTAGAAGGTAATTTTGATGCTTTTGTAGTGGATGTTGAAACCAACTATGTAAAGAAATCAGAGCTCTGTGCTCTTGTAGCAGCTTGTACACCAGCTCCTGGTGTAACACAATACAAGGATAGAATGGTTCCTTATACAGTGGTGGAATACTATGGATCTCTCAGCAACTTTGATGGTGCTGGTATAGGTATCCCTGCTAATGGGTTTGAAGACATCTATCTATGTAATGGTGCTAATGGCACTCCTGATAAGCGTGGAAGAATTCCTGTAGGAGCTATTCAAGCTGTTCCAGGTGGTGGAGCTCTTAGTCCAGTGGTTGATCCTGGTGTAGCTGGTAACCCCAACTATGCTCTCAACACTACCACAGGTGCTAACACTATTACACTTACCACTCCACAGATTCCTGCCCACACACACGTTGCTAACACCACTCTTGTAGATCCTGGACACAACCACCTACTTGTTGGTGCTATTGCTAGTGGCTCATCTGCTCCTGATGTAACACCTTCTACATTCATTGATTTTAGACATGATTTAGAAACTGATTTGTCTTATAGAATGACAGGTAGCAATAATTTACCCACTCTTGGATTAAGTGAAACAAAAACAACAGGAATATTTGTAGGTGTGAATAATGATTCTACAGGAGGTGGCCAGTCTCATAATAACATCCCACCTGTTCTTGCTTGCTACTATATTATGTACATCCCATAAACTAATTATAAATGGCTTGTTTACCAGGAATGCCCTGTTATCAGACAGGGCCTGTATACCCAGAAGGAATGGGTCCTTGTCCTCCAGTTTGTCTAGATGCTAGTCAAATTATCTACAATGGGAACAACCTTCCATGCTCTGGTGTAAATACAGGAGATTCCCTTGATATTGCTCTAGAGAAGATAGATTCTAAGATATGTCCAGAATACATTCTGAACACTATTCTCATCCTTCTTCGTGTAAATCCCACATTCCACGTTCAGTTCTGTGAGCTTGTAAATGGCTGCTTACCAACAACAACCACTACCACCACTTTATTATGATTGTAGTAATAACTCTCACTGTAGCTGGATCTGATACAGGACCTTTTAACCTGTATTCAGATGTGGATGGATATACATCAGCCTTTGAAACAGGTGTTTCTAAAGCAGCTCTGTTAGCTGGGTATACAAGTGTATTAGTTCCTAATGGAACCACTATCATTAGGGTGATGTCTGACAATCCTCCCGTATGCACAAATTATATTGACATTAGTATAGTGGAGTGTACAACCACAACCACCACTATGATAATGTAAAGGCTATCAAAAAGCCCTGTTTGTTGGTTTTCAGGGCTTCTCCCTGGGGTTTCTACCCTGGGGAGTTTTTATTTATAACCAAAAATGTTATCATGGATAACGAAAAATGTTTGGATAATTTTGGGAAATATCAAAAAGTTTCCTACCTTTACTGCAATTTTAACTAAATCAAAACGTAAATGCCTGAAAATCAATCCCTTCTGCAACAGCTGGAGCAAATGCTTCACTGGAAGAAGAGCAAAAAGTTCTATGCAGAAAAGCTAAACATTAAAGAAGCTGAGGTGGATGAACTGCTGAGAGAGATAAAAAACTCGGAAGATACTAGAAATGAGGCAGAGGTGGGGAACTACATTGGAGACCTAGAAGACCAAGTGGTAAGGTTCTTTGAAGATGTACAGAAGGGAACAGGTGAGGTGGTGTTCAACTCAAAGGAAGAAATCAAGAGTTTAGAAGAACTTATTGAGAAATGTAAGATAGATACAGACAAGTGGGAAATAACTAAATACGTCCAAAACTACTGGGGAAATGCTGACCAGCCTCACTACCAAGTGAAGGCTTGGTTGGGCAAAAAGAAAGATGAACAGATATTCCAAGATAGCTTTGTTTCTTTCTTAAGCACATATGAACCCTGTTCATCCCAGATAGTAGGTCCTGAGTTTGATTTAGATAAGAAAGACTCCTGTTTAATAATCAATAAACAAGACTCCCATTTAAACAAACTGGACATAGGAGGAGATAACAACATTGAGAAGAGATTTAACAATTTCATTCAAAAGGTGGATGTTATTCTAAATCAAGCCTCCCTAGCTAACAATCTAACAGATATTAAATACATTATTGGGTCAGACGAGTTTAACAGTGAGTTCACCAACACCACTACAAAGGGCACTCCTCAACAGAACATTCTTTCCTATCACAGCGCTTTCCAAGCTATATGTGAACATGAAATAAGTGTCATCAACCTGCTTCTTCAAAAAGCAATAAATGTTGAGGTGATTTTTGTAGCTGGTAACCATGATGAGTTTGTAGGCTGGCATCTAGCTAGCTGGTTACAAACTTATTTCAGAAATGAAGAACGTTTAGTTTTTGACATCTCTCCTAGGTATAGAAAGTATGTGAGCTATGGATACTCAGCAATGATGTTCAACCATGGAGATGCTCTTAAACCTGCCAAGCTTGCTAACTTGTTTCCTATGGAATATAAGAGTGATTGGTCAGACCATGATCACTTCTACATCTTCACAGGAGACAAACATCATGAGATGAGCTTAGATTTCAATGGTATCAAGTTTTACCAGCTTCCAGCTTTCTCTACAGCAAAGAGTGGATGGGATGATAAAAATGGATATACAGTTTCTAAAGGTGAGGTGACTGGCTTTCTCATAGACCAAATTAATGGAATGACAAACATTTTCAAACAGTATATATAATGGCCACGTTAAGGAAATTAGTTTCAGATGTACGCTCTGCCCACAAGCTTCTGTCTACAGATAGCTTGATTACGGACAGGGCTATTGCTTCTGAAATTAGGAACAATTCTCTTTTGCTTCTCAAAAGGGAAACCAACCTCAGAAAGTTGTGGGCAACAGACACTCTGTTCACCACTATTCCTTGTCTGGAGATGATAGAGGTTCCTATTTCCGAATGTTGTGAATATGTTGACCCTTGCTCAGTGGCTAGGAGCAAATACAAACTTCCTCGTATTTCTGAGGGTAATTACCAATATGTAATACAGGGTGTCTACTCAATTAATGCAATGAGTGGACAAGGAAAAAAGCTGAAGGAAATAACCATCAATAGGTATATAAATCTTCTAAAACTTCCCATCATTAAGAAGGAAGAGTATTATTGGATAAGCAATGGCTATCTATATGTGAGCAATCCGCTTCTACAGGCTATCAGACTAGTGGCTCTGTTTGAGGAGGATGTTCCTAATGAAATACTCTATCCAGCTTGTGGTTGCGGTACTCCTCAGTATACAGTGGAACAACTATGTGTTAATCCACTAGACAAGGAGTTTGCTCTTCCAGGCTATCTGGAGAAGCAGGTATTGGAGCTCACCTCTCAAAAGCTTCTGGCTACATATTTCTCACTCAAGACAGATATGACAGCAGAAGGTATTGATGGTCAGGCCCCCAATACTAAACCAACCAATTAATGCGAATAAAGGTAGATTGGAGAAGTTCAAGCAAAGAAAACTACAACAATTTCTGTAAGAAGCACCCCTCCATCAAACTTACATTTGATGAGTGGAGAAACATCATCTATTCTTTTACAGACGCTTTTAAGGAATACATTCTAGAAACTGGGGAGAAAGCAAAGCTCCCTTTTGGGTTTGGTGAGTTCTCCATCAATAAGAAGAAGCGTAGAAAGATGAAGGGAGTAGATGGTAAAGAGTTTGTCAACCTGCCTGTAGATTGGAAAAAGACAAAAGAGAAGGGTAAAATCATCTACAATTTCAACTTCCATACAGAAGGATATTTCTTTGGATGGATGTGGTTTAAAAACTCTCACAGATTAAAACACGGTGAGCTTTGGTATTTCAAACCCTCTAGAACCACCTCCAGACTTTTGTCACACTACTTGAAAACCAATGACAAGTATCAGCAAATCTATCGTGAATGGAAAAGATAATACACTATGTCATACTACTATAAATACAACTTCACCAGCCCAGAGCCCACCTACTCTATTGTAAAAGAGGAGTTTAAGAGCTATTTTGATACTGGTGCTGTTGATGATCTAATGTTCCCCACCTATCTGGACAAGTGTCTTAGAAAGCTGGGTAGAACCACCTATGTAATTGCTGAAGACATTCTCAACATATCTGACTATGAAGCTAGGCTACCAGATAACTTCTTTGCTGTACGTGAAGCTTGGATGTGTACAGCAGTGAATGGTTACCCCTATCAGTCAGCTAATTCTTTCTATTCTCAAGCTTCTACACACACTACTATTCAAATCTCCCCACTCACTATTGGAGGCACCCCTTGTAACAACCCTGGATGTCAAAATCCACAGTGTGATGGGAATTGTATGCCTGCTATTATTCAGGCTGTCTATAAGTCTAACAACACTGCTGCTGTTCAATACAGAAGAGAATACCTATTAAAACCAGGAAACATTTCTGCTAGGAAGAACTGTGGTGTAGATTATACAAACAACTGGGAGTTTTATCAAGAAGCTCCTCCTTTACATGAGTTTACACCAGGATCTGCTGGATATGACTCATTTGATATTAGAGACAATAAGTTTGTTACCAACTTCCGTAATGGAATTGTGCATCTATTGTTCTATGCTACAGACTATGATCCTAATGGAAATCAGCTAATTCCTGACAACTATCGTATTAGAGAATATATTGAGGCTTTCATCAAATATAAGGTGATTGAAACTCTCACCAACCAGACCAATGATGAAACCTTTAATCAGCTTCAATCAAAGCTAGCCTTCTACAAACAACAGGCTGAAGAAGCATTCATCATGGCTGATATTGAGATTAAGAAGCAAGATGCTTGGACTAAGCAACGTAGAATCAAGAATGACCTTAACAGATTTAATATGTATGAACTCCCCAATCGTACTAATAGATATGGTTGGAGACGTAATAACTAATAGGAAATGGCAGATGAATTAGAACAAATAAAAAACATTCTTGGTGCCAACAGAAGTAATGTTGTCCAAGAATCTAACAATGCTACCGTTGGCCTTAACATGGATCAATCTGTTACGCAGATTCCCAAAGGTCAGCTAACGTATGCATTGAATGCTGCTGTTGAGAACTTTGACTCAAATTCTGTTAACTATCAGAATGAGCCAGGGAATGTATTCTGTCTTAGCTTCCCTGATGGATATGTGCTTATTGGTGAGCATTTCATTCCAGAAAGAAATAAACATGTATTCTTTATTACCAATCCTGACACAGGTGGTTCTGAGATTGGGTATATGGATAATAACGACTGCATCTATCATACATATGTAAATGCTCCTTGTCTCAATTTTAACATTGACCATCCTATTCATAAGGCTGTCCACAGAATCACAGAGTGTAATACAGAAGTGTATTGGACAGATGGTCTCAATCCCAGAAGATATATTGACCTAAATCCTGAGAATCTTCCCTATATTCTTATATCAGGAACACCAGCCTGTGATCCTATATACAGTGACCAAATAGATTGTAACGGACTAAATGTACAGCCCAACTTTCAGGTTCCCCAGCTTGAAGTGACTAACATCACTACAGGGGGTGAGCTTATTGCTGGTACATACCAATTTGCTATTCAGTATTGTGATGCTAATGGTAATCCTCTTACATCATATTACTCAGTGACCAATCCCACTCCTGTTGCTGATCCAAGTCTAACCACTCCCAATTTCAACTATCCTGTAGGTAGGTCTATTGAACTCACTGTCAGCAACTTAGAAGGATCTGGACTCTATCAGCATTTCAACATAGCAGTGATTAAAACCATAAATGGTATCACCTCTGTTGAGCTCATAGGCACTTATTTCATTGACACCCTATCACAGGTGATCACTTACACAGGTCAAAACAAAACTGATATTCGCTTAACAGTGAATGACATCTTTGAGAAGTTTCCTTATTATGAGGTGGCTCAAGATGTTACAGCTGTACGTGATATATTAGTATGGGACCAACTCACCTCCATAGAAAGAATCAACTACCAGCAAATTGCTAGTGGTGTCACTCTTCAATGGGAAACTTATAGGATTCCTAATACACAAACCTATGCGGATGAGTTTAATGCCACCAACCTCAGAGGCTATTTAAGAGATGAGGTGTATGCATTTGAATTAGTGTTCCTTCTTAAGAACGGTAAACAAACTGATGGATTTCACATCCCAGGAAGACTTGCTAATGCTAATGATCTATTTCCTGTTTCTACAGCAAATGATGATTTCATAGGTGATCCTGAAGATCCTATTGCAAACACTAGCCCTTATTGGAAGATATACAACACAGCCACTGTTACAGGATTCTCTCCAGGATATTCTCCTGCTGTAGATTACAAAGGACCTTACCAGAATGGTGAATTTAGCTACTGGCAATCTACAGAAGAATACCCTTGTAATGAAGAATTATGGGGAAACTTAGCTGGTCAACCCATCAGACACCATAAGTTCCCAGATGTGCTGGTGAGCCCTATATTTGAGTCTGCTTTATTTACAGGAGAAAACTCAATGGTGATGCAGAAAGATGCTGTATTCCCACTGGGTGTAAGAATAGATGTACAGCAGGTGCAATCTCTAATCAACTCTTCCAATCTCACTGCTGAACAAAAAAGTGAGATAGCTGGCTTTAAGATTATACGTGGTGATAGAAGCACAAACAAATCTATTGTAGCTAAGGGTATCCTTAGAAACGTAGGTAAGTATGATAGAGAGGGTACAGAATACTATTTCCCCAACTATCCTTACAATGACCTAAGACAAGATCCATTCTTACTTGAAAAGAGCAATGCTTACACCATTCCTCTTGCTGCGACAAGTAATACATCTATATGTAGAAACTTTAGTATCTACCCTACAGCACCTGGTACAATTGATTACATTGACTGTTATACAGGAGAGATAGCTAGTAGAACTATTCTTCCATCAGAGGTGAAAACCATCATCAAACTTTGTGCTTTGGACTATCCTGCACCAAAGTTTAATGGAGGTGCTGATGGAGCAATGGGATCAAACACTTATAATGTATATAAGATCACAATTGATTTAGTTCCTTCTACGCCACAAACTGTTGTATTTAGACTAGTTTGGCCAATTTCCAGATGTGGTTTAACTCAAGGAAATGTTATTGCTGCTCCTACGGGATATAGTATGTCCACTGATATTGATGGATGGACTAAATATTGTGCACTCAATAATACAAATCCATGCTGTGGTTTATTCTTAAATGAGCCTCTTGACTTAAATAATCAGTATGTAACAACAGACACTGGTGGATCAGGTAGCTATTCTTTTTTAATTGCATCGCTTACACCACCTACATTTGCTCAAAGCAATCTAGGCACAGGTACAACATTTAAAGTGGAGTATGTACGTTCAGTGGGAATTAACGATTGTTATCCAGACAAACTAGATGCTTTTGATGATCCTTCATCTAAATACAGACATGTATTCAACTCTCCAGAAACCTCATTTGGTCAACCTTTCTTAGGAGGCGTTTTAAAACTAGAGAACGTAATATTTGGTGCTGGAAAATCCCATTTTGTACAAGTGCAGAAGAATGCAATGTACAGACTGCTAAGTGCTGAGGCTCAACAAGATGCACTAAACAGTGCAAACAATATAGCAGCTATCACCACTGACTACAATGCATCAGCATTATTTGCTGCCTATCAAGCCTATCTAACTATTTATGTAAATGGTATCACTAGACGCAACTACGCTTATTCCTACAATTCTATAGCAAGCTATGACTATAGTAACTTGATTAACAATGGATTAGGAGTGAAGCAGCGTGAGCTAGAATTAAAACAATATCTAATTCCTGGTGTGCAGGGAGTGGGTGATGATAAGAATGTAAACAACTGGAGCAGAGAGAGTTCTGTCTATCTAAAGACTAAGTCAAACAGACCAGCTCTTCCTTTCCCTAACCAAACTCCTACCATCTCAGGACTTGTAAACGATAGATCTAGAACAACTCTTAGTGAGTCTGGAACATGTGGCACCCCTGCTCAAGAACAGTATATAAGTGTCATCTCTTATTATGGATCTCTTAAGAACATATTTGTCAATCAATATGGACAGATGTATTCTTATGACACAGTGGATACAGGATTCCAAAGAGACATCACTCCTCTCACAGGTCCTATTGTAGCTACATTCTTTGGAGGAGATACATTTATCAGCAAGTTTGCTTTCAAGACCAAACTGCCTTTCTTTATAGATAACCGTGTGAATGCTCCTGATGATAGTGATATATTCTTTGATGAAATAGGTAATGTAGCCTATCCTGTATACTGGCACTCAGGACGTTCTATTCTTACAACAGCAGTGGCTGGACCACAAACACTTACAAACTTCATATCTATTAAGGCTAACAACCTAGACTGTCCTAATAGTCAAACTCCTATCACCAGTCCTGGTAGAACATATTATGATGGTAAGATGTATTTGTTTGCGTATGGTGTGCCTTATTTCTATTGTGAGAGCTCCTACAATGTTGATCTACGTCAAGCATTTAACAATAGAGAAGGTGACTTCTGGCCTCACGTAAGTACAGGTATTCCTGATGATTGGGTGCAAGAAGACTATGTGTCTATTGCTCAGGATAACACCTATTATTATAACACTACATTCTCTAAGCAAAATAAAGAAAATACATTCACCCATCTTCCTTATGATTGGAAGAGTGTATGTTTCACCAACTTCCCATTCAGAACCATCTATTCTGATAGCCAAGAACTCACCACATCACCAAATGCAAACAACTGGTTGATTTATAGAGCTTCTTCTTTCTTTGACTTCCCTCAGAACTATGGACCTCTAGTGAGCTTAGATGGTATACAGAACAAGGCTATTCTAGCTCGTTTTGAGAACAAGAGCTTGTTATACAACACGCTTCTCACTATCAACACTAGCAATCCACAGGCTGCCTATATAGGTAATCCTTCTTTGTTTACAAGTGCTCCTCCTATTGACTTTGCAGAAACTGATTTAGGATATGTGGGCTCTCAAAACAAGATGCTTCTGAAGATACCACAAGGACAGATAACAATAGATGCTAAGCGTGGACAAGTGTTTCTTATTGCTGGTAATCAGGTGCAAGACTTGTCAGCATTTGGATCAGGAATGAACAGGTTCTTTACAGACCATCTAGCTTTTGAAATCTTGCGTTACTTCCCTAAAGTGGATGTGGATAACCATTTCAATGGTGTAGGACTCCATGGTGTGTATGATAGCAAGTTTGACCGTGTCATCATTACTAAGCTTGACTACATCCCTAAGCTGAATAATATTGTTTATGATGACACAGACTTCAACTTCTATCTAGAAGAAGAGGTGGAATGCTGTGATGGCACAGAGATTATTAGAAAGCAGGTGTATCTGACAGACTCAGAATACTTCTGTAACAAGAGCTGGACCCTGTCTTTCAACTTCAACACTAAGAGCTGGATAAGCTTCCATAGCTACATTCCTAACTTCTATATAGCTGAGAACAACTTCTTCTATTCAGGAGTGAATGATTGCTGTGCTGACTTTGAGGCTGTAGTGGGTAATCCTGTTCCTAATACAACCACCACTACAACAACACAATTTGAGTGTGAGTGCACTACATATTCTGTTGAGAATCAATCTTCTGAGACACTTTATTATGACTATATAGATTGCAACAATCAACCACAGAACAGCACTCCTATTATAGGCGGTGAAATTCAAACAGTTTGTGTATGTGGAGATGAGATATATGCTGCAGCTAAAGGACTAAATGTAACATTAGTTGGTTCAGGATGCATCACTACTACTACCACCACAACAGCTTTCACTGGTTGTGACCTAGAGGGTGAGGCTTGTGAAATAACCACAACCACCACCACTAGTACAAGCACAACCACTACAACAACAACTGCCTATCCTTGTGAGTGTTATGTTGTATACAATTCTAATGAAATCACTCACCTTGTAGCTTCTTACAAGTGTGATGCTAGTCAGCTATCTTACACTCCTGTAGAAGCAGGACAAGTTATCAACATATGTGTTAGCACACAGATAGTTCCTTATTCTGATCCTGGAGTGATTATTACACTCTGTGGAACACCTTGTACACAAGATTCAGATTGTGAAGAGTGTACAACCACTACCACCACTACACTAGCTCCTGGTTGTGATGATTGTTATGAATACACTGTCACTTCTGAGCTAGGAGCTACGTTCCAATGGATTGATTGTCAAGGATTTACACAAACTGATAGCATAGGTGTTGATGGAAGTTATAACATACTATGCGCTGTTGAGGGTAGTGTAACATTTACATTTGGATTTGGAACAGCTACACAGGGTGATTATTGTGGAAATACATGTGGCACCACCACTACAACAACAACACTTCCACCTTTATAAATTGAACATGGCACAAGTAGTGTATATAAAACTCACCAAAGCTTCCCCCAAATCTGGGCCCTTTAATATTTCTGACAACCTTGGAAATGTTATAGCTACAAATGTGCCCAAGAGTGTGCTAATAGAAGGGGTGAGCTATAGTGTGGCTGATGATGCTACAGTGATTATCATTCAGTCGGTGGGTGCTTGTAAGAAAGTTATCAACTTCCCCATCTCTCAGGTGACACCTGATGAGCAAGTGACCCTCACGTTTACACAAAAGCTTAGCTCTTGTGTATGGAGACACTTGACAGATGTGGTAAATTACAACAAATTTTATGGAAACATCGAACCCTATATTATTGAGTATCCGTTCAGCTATTCCTATTATGATGAGATTCTTCAATGTGTTAAAGACTACACCAAGGCTTATAGGTACTTTTTATCTACTACTGGTGTATTTAATGATAACGATAGGATTGAGGTTGACAATGAATGGTTTAACAAAGCTGTATTATACAACGGTCAGCAAAGCACAGGTGTGCTTGAACTGGTTCCAAAGCCCATCAACAACCTCAACGAATACTTAAAATATCCTATATATAACACTGAGAGTAAAACAATTACATTCACAAAGAGTGATAACTTCTACCAGTATAACACCTTCTGGTCACTGGTAAAGAATAAATCTATTCCACTGTTCCTAACCACTTGTGAATCTCTATCCTTGGATAAGGTGGTAAACCAGGTTAATATGGACTATGGTAAGAGATCCTTCAAGAAGGAACCTCTAAGAGCTAAAGACCTGAAGGTGAGGCACATATTGGATAATAAGTCTGATGTGCATCTGGTTAGCCAATTCATCTTTACACCTGCCCAAATCTCTTATAAATAATGGCAAAGAAGCTCACATCCAAAAAAGCAAGGAAAATCCTACACGACAAGAGCGTGCATGGGAAGCCTCTCACTGAGAAGCAACGTAAGTTCTTTGGTGCTATTGCTGGAGGAGCTGAGCCCTACAAGGCACAGATTGGAACAATGCTTACAGCTCTTCCCTCTAATATGATGGATAGACTATCTGATGCACTTGCCTTTCCTCAAAGAGCTATTACAAAACTATTTACAGGAGAGTATCAAACTCCTTCTGAAGCTATAGGAATCAAGAACAAAGCTGGTGCAATAGCTACAGACATCCTTCTTGATCCTGTAAATCTTTTAGGAGCAGGACTAGCAGGAAAAGCATCAAAAGCTACAAAAGCTACAAAAGCTGCCAGTAGTGCTGGTAAAAAATCTGTAGTATACACATCAGATTTGCTGACTGATCCTAGGGCTGAAAAGGCAATGACTGAAGGATACATTAGTTCTAAACGTAATATTGATCGCTTCAGTAAGACTAGAGAGGCATTAAGAGATAATGAAGCTTGGAGATTCTCACCAGAAGATTTAAAAAGGTACAAGGCTCAACAAGCTTTAGAAGAAGATATGAGACTTTATCATGGTATTCATCCCGAACCTGTGATAAATTTACAAAAGTTAAATCCAGAGTCTGTTTTATTTGACATGAGAAAGAGTCATGTTAAAGAGTTTAAAAATGTACCTGGAGGATCTGAGTGGAAAAGTAGTGCAAGTCCTTATGTTTCTAAATCAGAAATGGCTAAATTTAAGACGTATGAAGATTTCCTGAAAAGCAAGGCTAAAGAAAAATATAAAGAACTAGTAAGAGAATATCCTAAAGACTACAAAATTTCTCCGTTGGAATTTATGAATCTTCCTAAGAATGAGAATGGTGGATGGTTAGATAAGTATGAGCAAGGAGGACTAGTGTTAAAGCAAAAGAAGCAAGATAACTACGGAACAAAACCTAATGCTAACAACTCTGATGTAAGCCTACCTCCTGGATTTGTAGGACTAGGATATAACACAAAAGGACGTAACTACAGTCCTGCATGGGGTGGACAGTTTGCTATGGGTGGTAACCTTCCTGGTGCTACAGGAATGATGTACGCACGTACAATCAACCCTGCTCCATCTAATGGTCCTTATGCTAAGAAGACCAAGGCTAGTGCACAGAATGGACAGGAGATGAAATACTATCAAGAAGGACTAGATTTCAGACCTAAGACTATTAGTCAAGATGGTTTAAAACTTATTCCTAGAGCTACAGGAGATTTAAGAGGTCCTAAGATAGATCCTAGAATGTCTGCAAACATTGCAGCCACTCAGCAAAGAGATAAACAAGAGAAAGCTAACACTACATATGAAGCTTTAAGAAGCAATCCTGCTCTTAAACTATACGATGACAAAGAACTTAAACAATTAGCTAAAGATCCTTCTAAATGGCCAAAGCATGTTTCTGATGCTGTTAAATATGAGAACGTTACAAAAACTCTAATAGAGAACAATCCTAATTACAACCCAGAACTTTCTTTAGAGGAACAACGTGATTTGGCTAGTGATAACTCTCTGAAAACCAGAATGTTAAGAGGTAAGAACCTTTTAAGAAACTACGACTATAGCAATGATGTACCAGTTTTAGGAACTGCTATGAACATTGCTAGAGACATAATGACAGCCCCAGGCGCAGTGGCTTCCAATGTTATGTTTCCTCAACAGCGTTATGTAGAACCATTCACACGAGGAAGCTTACAAGGTGTAGCAGAAGGAGCAACAAATGTCCTATCTGATGTAATAGATGTTGCTGATGTAGGAGCACCTGCAGCTTTGACAAAGGGAGTTGTTGGAGGATTGAAAGGGTTAGGACTAATGTCAAAAGGTGTAGGATTAAAAGCTATGACAGCTGCACCCCTACTTTTCTATAAAAAATCAGGCACAGTTGATCCAATTAATGTTTCAACTTTTACAGAGAGTGTAAACCGTGTTAAAGAATTAATAGAAACACCAGCAGCTAGAGAAGCATTTAGAAACGTAGGTGAGCAAATAGCTTCCACTAGAGGACTAGCTCAAGCAGATCCTGCTTACGCAGCAGCCATCACTAATCCAAATCTCCCAATGCAAACCATTGATGAGATGGCAAGGGTGTTAACAGAAGTGGATCCCTCTAAGGTGTCTTTTACAAAACAACAACGTAATTACATAAAAGAGCTTGGAGATGTTGCAATAGATGTAGGAAGAACAACTGGATTTAGAGATAATCCACGTTCTGCTCAATGGCTACTTGAAAACACTCAGAACCTATCTGCAAGAGATGTTGTGCCATTCTTATATGGTCTTAACATTCCAGAGAATCAAAAGATTCAGATGTTAAACACCCTTTATGATACACGTAGAGGATCAACAGTGGCTAATCCCATAGCTGAGTATACAGCAGCAAGAGACCTATTTTCACTAGCAGAAAACTATAGAGATATCCCTGAGGCTTTAAGATTGAGAGGTGTTCTTGGAGAACCACGTTTTGGATCAAACTTTCTGGGAAATCAACTTAGAAGGAGTGTAGTAGATATGGCAGTAAAAGCAAAGGATGCTCGTCAGCAGTTTGAATTAAGTGATGCATATTCTATGTATCGTGGCAATATAAGTGGTGCAAATGATATATTTCCCACTCTATTCAGAAGACCTTATAGTAGTTTACCTACAGAAGCTCAAAGAGCTGCAGCTAAAGATGATGTTTCAAGAAGAATACTTGAAAGAAGAAGCGAGGTGTTTGGAGACCCTAGTAATATAGGTAAGACATTTATTGGATCAGGAAGCATGAGTGCTGACAGTTATGAAATGGCCATGAGAGCAGTACCAATGGCTGAGAGATTAAATGCCACACCTGTACCAATGTCCAATGATATAGGTAGTATTTTTCCAAGCTATGCAAATGAGTCTGCTGGTATTGTTCAGGCAAATGATGTAAGACAACAATATCTTGATAGGGTTCAACAAACACTTGGTAAACGTAATCTATCAACATTAAACCAAGATGATTTAAATTTAGTGTTAGCCTATCGTGATCCCATCAATCCTAGATTGTTAAAGAATCTAATGATTGAGAGCAAGATGGCTAACTCAGCTATTAGCGATGTTAACAGAGCAATAGGAAGCAATATACCAGCAGCTAGGTTAAATGATGTATCAGGAATACAAAGACCTTTAATAGGACTTATTCCACAGGGAGGAGGAGCACCAAGGGAAATGAGATTGACAACACGTCCTACAACTTCTAATATTACATCTTTTGAACAAGAAGATGTACAGCCTCTAAGTATGGAACAAATTAGACGTTATGTAAATAGAATGCGTCCTGGAATGCAACTTCAAGATGGTGGTAATGTAGATCCTATGGGATATTGGAACCCTGAGAACTGGGGCAATCCTGTTATCATCCCATCCACAGACATCACTATGGAGGGAGTGTATGAACCACTCATTGGTATATCTGATACAGGAGATGTACAATATATGGAGCCTGGAGAGGATTATGAATTTGATGGTGAATATGTAACAGAGTATCCTGTAGCTCAGAAGGGTGATAAAATATATAGCTCAAAGGATATAAAAGCAAAACCTAAACATCCATATTCTGAAGATGATCCTCGTTCACGTGGTTTGTTTAATCGTTATGTTAGTAAAAAGGTTAAAGAGTTACCAGTAGAAACAATAAAAACGGAACAACCTAAACCCGTTTTAACAGACTACTTCCAAGGATCTTCTGTATTTGCTCCCACTCCATATGGTGGAGGTGCTGCGTTTGTAGGATATAAAACACCACAAGGAGACACTGTATTTGTGAAGCCTGAAGACTATGAGAGGATGGGTGTTCCTGAATACGGAAAGAAGTTTATTGAGAGCAAGAAGAAACAGAGGAATGGTGGTGTGAATAATGCTGATGCTCAACCTATTGAGAAGCTGGACCAATCACTTAACTTTACAAACTATAACAAACCAACCAAGGGTGGATGGTTAGATAAATACCAATAACATGAAAAAACAGATGCTCAAAATCGCTGGTGTTAAATCTGAAAAGGAATTCTATGAGAAGTTTCCTACAGAAGAAGCTTTTATGGCTAAACACGGAAAGGAGTTTAGGAAAGCCCAGGTTGGTAGAAATATACCTACTGGTGGTCTACCTAGAATACAAATTCCCACTAGAGATGTATTATTAGATAAAACTTCTCCTGCTCAAACTATCAAACCTAGTGCTACACCATCAGCTATGAAAACTCCTGTTGGTGCTGCTCCTTATATACAAGCTGGTGTAGATTTTATAGAAGGTGTTAGTATGATTAAAGATCAAAGAGATGCTGTACGTAGTGCTAGACAAATGAAAGAGCTTACAGGTGTTCAATCTGCTGCTGCAATGAGCACACCTAAGCAACCTCTTAAGCGTCAATATGTTAGACCAGAAGATGTAGAATTTCAACCAGAACAAATGTTTCCTTCTTATGGTGTAGGCACAAATATACTTGCTCAAGATGGTGCGATGATTGGTGGCAATCCTACAGAGATTCAGAACATGTACAATCCTGGCACTTTATATACAGACCTAGGATATGAGCCATTAAATGATAACCAAGATGTAAAACAATACATGAGAGGTGGTAAACTTCCTAGAGCAGCCACTGGACTTGAAACATTTCTACAAGGTGATGCAGGTAGTTCTATGATGGGTTCTCTTAATCAAATTATTCAAGGAAACACACCAGAAGCTGGTAATAAGATAGGTAAGGGAATTGGATCAGCAATTGGTACAGCTTTTGGAGGACCTGTTGGTGGTGCTATAGGAGGACTTTTAGGAAGTGGACTTGGTGGATTGGTTGATAGAAGTGAAGAGAAGATAAAAGCCTACCAAGATGTAAGTAATAGGAATTTAGGAAATATTTTAGGTCAGCAGATGGGATCTAATTTTCAAACAATGTTTAGTGCTAATGTGCAAGATGGTGGGGATGTTTCTCCTTACAAGTGGGTGAGCCACACATGGCAACCACAGGTGATTGCATCCTTTGGAGAGCATAAGTTGAAAGACCTTCTCAAGCCCCCAACAGATGCTGATATGCTCAGAGCTGGTGGTCACCTGAAAGAGTATACACCTCCTAGTGCTGCAGCTATGTCTACAGAAAGACCAGCTATGCAAATGGGTGGAGAGCTTGAGACACACTGGGGTGGATATGCTGAAACCCTATCTCAAAATCCCTACCTTCCTGAGGGAGGAGAAACCATCATGTTCAGAGGACAGTCTCACGATGAATCTGATGGAAAAGGAAATACAGGAATTGGTATCACCTATGGTGAGAATCCTGTAGAGGTGGAGCGTGGAGAACCTGCTGTAAAGCTACAAGATGGTACAAGTGGTGAATCCAATCTCACAGTGTTTGGAAACATCAAAATCACAAATTCATTTGCAGATATGTTAGCAGATTCTAAAGCTAAGGGTAAGAAGTTCAAAACCTATGTGGCTGATCTATCTAAACAAGAAAACAAGCAGAACAAGTTGATTGAGAAGTCAGTGGATAAACTTGATGAATTAAATGTACAATCATCTTTTGATAAGCTTGCTTTTGGAACCCTACAAGCAAACATTCAAGGTGCTAACGCAAAACTTAAAGACTTGGCAGAAAAGAAACAAAATGCTGCAGCTCTTCAGAATGCTATTAATGATAGCAAAGAAGAAGGCTTGCTAAACGTTACAGATGATGGAAGAGTGTTAGCTCAGAAAGGAGCTAGTATTCCTAAAGCTCAAGCTGGTAGAAGCATGTCAGCTAGAGCTGCTCTTAGAAATGTTGATCCAAAGATTCTTAATCTCCTAGAGCTTTTGAATCAGAAAGGATATAATGTACAAGCTACAAGTGGTATGAGACCTGGTAGTCAAACTGCTGGAGGAAGAGAATCTAGACATGCTTCTGGACAAGCTATGGATGTTGTTTTCCCAGATTTGAAGGGTGGCGCATATGATGCTATTTTGAAAGACCCAGAGATTGCATCCTATCTATTGCAAAACGACATCACAGCTATTAATGAATATGACCCCACTGTTCAGGAGAAAACAGGAGCTACAGGTCCCCACATCCATTTTGGATATGACAAGGGCACACCTTTAGCAGATGATTTTAGAAAGAAAGCTTCTTCCATCTACCCCAATATTACAATAGGTGGAACAGGAAGAAACTTCCAAAATGTAAGTGACATCACTAACTATTACAAACAGTTTGGATATAAAGGAGCAGAAAACATTGATGAGCTACAGAAGTGGATTGTAGGAGAGGCTAAAAAGAATCCATCTGTAGCTAGTGAACTCACTTCCTACTTACGTTCTGTTCCTCTAACTAACAAAGGAAAAAGACTTTATGGACCAGGAGCTAATCAAATTGCTCTAGATGCTGACAGACTATTTGAGCAGTTTAATGATGGATTATGGGACTACCGCTTCCCACGCCTCACTTCTCTTGCCACCACCACTAAAGCTACAGAAGAAGGACTTAAAACTGTAGGTCTTGGTGGTAAGAAAGAAGAACCTAAGGGTAGAGGACCTGTTTCATTTAACATCCCTCCTGTACAACCAGATCCTATTCCTGCTGGTCTTAGAGATTTGGTTCCTATTCTAACACGTAGAAGAATGCAACCTCTTGATCCTAACCAGCTATTGGGTGAGATGTATGCTCTTTCTCAAAATCAGGTGGAGCCTGTATATGCTCAAAAATACATCCCTGAGCTCAGCACTCCATATGACATATCCCTACAAGATATTCTAAATGCTAATCAGGCTGATTACAATTCTACACAAAGACTTACAGGATACAACCCTGAGGCACTCTCTATGTTAAATGCTCAGAAGTATTCAGCTAATCAAAGAGTGTTGGGTGAGCAGTTTAGACTGAACCAAGCTAAGAAGGACACTGTGTATAAAGAGAACAGAGACATTCTTAATCAAGCTAAGCTTGCTAATTTACAAATCCTTGATCGTCAAGCAGAAAGACAAGCTAAAGCTCTTTCTAACACTAAGGCTACAACACAGGAAGCTCTCAACTCCATATCATCTAAATATGCTCAAAACCTAAACAGACAAAGACAATATGCTGTTATGGAGAACATGTTCAATTACAGATTCACTCCTGGATTTAGAGCTATTAATGTAAACCCTACTCCTACGTTCAATCTTCCTACAGTTCCAGGACTAGTGGCATCATATGATGATCAAGGAAACTTGATTTACAGTGATATTGGAAACCCTGAAGCTCCTAGTCCTACAGCACCTACGGGTAATAAAAAAGGAAAGAGAGGAGCTAATATAGCAAAGGCTATAAAAAATCTATAACTAACTCAGTTAGAGTGATTTACCAAAATTCGTTATTCCTCTTGGAAGATATAATTTTTCATATTACATTTGTAACTTAATGCGCTATGGCTTCTTATACAGACATAATACCCAAGTTTAACCCCTACATTGACCAGCTTCCTGTGGAAGCCATGGTCCAAGTGGGCATGGAAAAACAAAAGCGCTATGAGGAAGGTGTCCAAAGGATACAAACCTATTTGGACAGTCTTTCTGGATTAGAGGTGGCTAGACCTGTTGATAAGGCCTATCTACAATCAAAGTTTAACCAGCTTGGTAACAACCTAAGAAATGTGGCTAGTGGAGACTTCTCTAACTTCCAACTAGTTAATTCTGTAGGGGGGATGGTGACACAGTTAACCAAAGACCCTTACATTCTAAATGCTGTATCCTCTACAAAGCTCTATAGAAAGAGTTTAGAAGAAATAGATGCAGCTAGAAAAGAGGGTAAATCTGGTACATCAAATGAATGGGATTTTAGAGACCAAGCTTCTAAGTGGTTGAATAGCAATGACTTAAATGTTTCTTTTAATGGCAGGTTCACACCATACACCAATTGGAGAAAGGAAGCTGTTGATGTATTAAAAGCTCTTACAAAAGATTCCACTATAACAGATGATGCTTTTAGAGTGGATAATAAAGGCAACCTTACAATAACAGATGCTATTACAAGACAGAAGCTAGAAGGTATTTCTCCTGAGCGTTTACAACAGGCTTTACTAGTGGGACTATCTCCTAATGCATTTAAGCAAATGGAAATAGATGGTAGATACAACTATTCTAATGTTACCCCTGAACAGTTTGTAAATGATATAAACAGTCAGTATAGTGAGAAGGTGGAGAAGTATATGAGTCAAATAAAAACTCTTGATGCTTCTAAATACCAAACTCAATCCACTGCTCAGAAAACTGAGATAGATGGTAAAATTGACATGTTGAAAAAAATGATTGAAAGAACTAAAGAAGAATATTCTGGTGTTTCTAAATCATTTGCTAGTGGAGATGTAGAATCTGCAAAATCTAGACTACAGACAATCAACAACTTAAACAACTTTGCTAGCGCCTTCAGCTTTACAGAAACTTCCAAAACATATGAGAATAGTCCATATGTTGCTGCTCAACAGTTTAGAGATAGACTAACTTTTGACAAAGAGAAGTATGAAGAGGAAAATAGACAGCATGGAGAAAAGATGGCAATAGAAAGAGCAAAGCTTGAAATAGAACAATCAAAGCTTGGTATTGGAGGAAAAGGAGGTGTTGCAGGAGGAGCTACCACTGAGGAGATTGGAACCTACAACATGACTAATTTAGTGAAACTAATTGAAACTGATAAGAAACAATTAGTAAATGATGAAGCTTCTCTTTTAAATCGCCCTGAATATATGGGCAAGGATGTTACATGGCTAGCAGATCAAAAAGCTGCTTGGGAAAGAAATCCTAAAGGTGTAGATCCTGTACTTGCTCAACACTTTGTTGCTACAGAAAACCTTACAAGACTTATAAAATCTAATGAGGCTCTTCTTGGTAACATCTATAATCAAGTGGATGCTGAAAAAGGAAAAATAGAAAGTTTAATTCCTCCAGGATCTCCCACTGTTACATACAAGGGATATTCATTCACACCACAAGAGCTAGTGCAGTTTAACCAGAAGTATCCAGAATTTCTAATAAGAGTGGGTAGTGGTGGATCTGCCACTATGGGAACAACAGGTAGTAACCTATTTGATGATGAAAAGGCTCAACAAAATTTAAATGGTAAAGAGCTTTTGTTGTATAATATTTTAAAGAAAGAATCACAAGGTGGAAAGCTAGATAGTGGAGAACTTGGTATGAGACAAAACCTAGGCTTCTATAAAGAGAAAGTAAATCTTCCTTACCAGGCTAAATTAAACGAAAGGGTTATTAGAGCTAATGAAATATTGCTAAATAGAATGCAAGGTTCTCAAGCAATGTCATATGGTATTGATTCTTATAAGCCTGAGCTTAGACAACAGCTTGTCACTCTTCTTGGTGGTTTAGCCACTAATGCTGATGTACCAGGAGGACTAGCTAACTCTCCAGAGTTTACATCACAAAAAGCTAGAGAGTTGGCAGCAGATCCTTCTCTATCTGGAGTGATTCGTGTTATAGAAGGCACTGAGTTACAGCCTGCTTTATATGAAGTGACTGTTTCAGGAAAGGATGGAAAAAGTATGAAGTTCAAAATAACCCCTGAAATCAAGGTGAATTATTTTGGGAATGCTGCTTTTGAATCTGCTCCAGAAGTGAAAGCTGTACAACCCTATCTTTCACAACTTTCAAAAACTGGAGGAGTGAGCACTGCCACTGCTCCTGGTCCCACTAATGCTAATAATTCCTATCTATCATCTATAGATTTTCCTAGTATTGATATTTATGGTGTGAAGGGAAACATTATACAATCTGGAGGACTGTATGGGTATAAACTTGCAGTGTTTGATCCTCTAAGAAAACAATGGGTGAATGATGTTTCCTATCCTCGTGGAGGACTTATGCAAAAAGAAAAGCTTGCAGCTGCTATGGGCAGCTTAAATGATGCTGCTATATTTGAACTAATCAACGAAAGACCTCCTACAGCTGCAGAGTTAAAACTTATGAAGGAAGCTTCTAAAATACCTTAAACGGATTATTGATGCCTGATACACCCTTATTAGACAGACTTGAACTGGAGAAACAGTTTGGTGGATATAATCCTGAAAGGGATATGTCTAGCCTACCTAACATTGCCTATAGGTCCCCTGCTCTTGGAATGCCTTCTGAGAGTACAGAACCTGCCCCATCTGCCCTCACATCTTTAGAGAACTATCTTCTTAGTAAAACAGGATCTGATGGTAAGATGACAGGTGGATCTATCCCACGCCCTTTATCAGAGCTCACTTCCAATCGTTACAACTTCTTCATTCCTGGAGATTATAATAACGAAGATGCATATGCACAGGGACAGGGATGGACTTCTAAGATGGTGAATAGTGTTGGTAAGGGTTTGCTCTTAACAGGCACCACTCTTCTACAATCTACATTTGGACTATTAAATGGAATGGTTCGTGCTATTGGAGATGGAAGAGCAGCTTCTTTCTATGACAATGGTTTTAACAGAAGACTAGATGAAATAAACAAAGCTGCTGAGAATGTTCTTCCCAACTATTATACAGATGTTGAAAAGAACGCTAGTTGGTATTCTCCTGATAAACTATTTACAGCCAACTTCTTCTGGAATGGTATAGTTAAGAATATGGGATTTGCAGCAGGTGCTGCTCTATCAGGAGGTGTATTTACAGCTGGACTAAAAGCCCTCCCTCTTACAGCACGTTTGTTTTCTGTAGGTAAAGCTGCTGAAACTTTGGCTGCTACAGAACAAGGACTGCTTGCTGCTAATAAAGTGGCTGAAACATATGGGAAGGTGAGATCACTTTCTGATAAGTTTCTATCTTCTTACAATCTTCTCAACCCTGGAGGAAGAGCACTTGTAGCAGGACTTGCTACAACAGGTGAGGCTGGTTTTGAAGCCTACCACAATCTCAATGAATACAGAGATAATCTAATACAGAAGTATAGAGAAGAGAATAATGGACTAGATCCTAAAGGTGCTGATCTTGAAAAGATTAATGCATTAGCTGATAATGTGGGTAACTCCTCATTCTTAACTAATGTGGGTTTACTTTCTGTAACCAACTATATACAGTTTCCTAAAATATTAGGTTCTACATACACAGGTGAGAAAGGAATCATCAACTCTCTCACTAGAGAGATTAGAGATGTAGCAAAAGATGCCACTGGTAGATATGCTGAAAAGGCTATCACCACCACAGGAGGAAAACTTGTATCCACGCTAGATAAGATAAGACCTTATACATTCTCTGCTTCAGAAGCATTTGAAGAAGGTGCTCAGTTTGCCATCACTAAAACTACACAAGACTATTACAATAAGAAATACAGAGGACAAGCTACATCATGGCTTGAGTCTTTGAGTGAGGGTATTACAGAAACCCTTGGTACAAACGAGGGTATGGAGAATGTCCTAATTGGTGGATTGTCTGGAGCCCTTATGCAAGCTAGAGGTAGATATGTTGAAAACGCTGCTAAGAGCAGAAATACAGCAGATGCTATCCAAGCATTCAATAGATACGAACTTTCTGATTTCACAAAAGAAACTATTGATTCTGTCAACCGTGGAACTGTTCTTCAGCAAGAAAGAGAAGAACTGCTGAAGAAGGGTGATGTTAAAGGAAGTAAGGATAAGGAAACAGACTACATCATCAACTACCTATCTCCTAGAATCAAATATGGTAGGTATGATTTGGTGATGCAAGATATAGCAGACTACAAACAACTAGCTGCCACTCCTGAAGGATTTGCACAATTGCAAGCAGAAGGAAAGGCTCTTCCTACAGATAGTAGAGAAGCCTATATGCAAAGAATTCTCAACCTAGAGAAAACTGCAGACAATGTAAAATCCCTTTATCAATCTCTCAATCTTCGCTATGGTAGTATTGTGAACAAGGAAGGAAACCTTGTATACACTCCTGCTGTAATGGATCAAATGGTGTATGCAGCTACAAAGGTGGCTGATTATGACACACGTATTCCAAAGCTAGCTGACCAGTTGAATCTGCGTGGTGTGAATGTCAATGATATAATTGACAGCATTGTAGTGGATAAAAAACCAAACAAAGAAGCCACTAGTAAAGCAATAGATGCCATCAATGATATGAATGTGCTTTCTGATGTTAAGAGCGATTTGAAGCAAAATTTAATAGACATCATTGATATGAGCTTGGATAGGAATCAGTTCTTGCAAGAATATGACACCATCAAGAACAATCCTAAAGATTTTTACGATAAGAAAGCATTCCCTTTTGGATCTACAGAAGAACTAGCTGTTAGTGTAGAACAAGTAGATCCTAACAAACCTGGTAAAATCATCACTAAGAAATTAGAGGTGGGTGAGGACTACTATCTCAAAAAGCCATTCTCAAGACAAGGAAACACTATACAAGTGGCTCCAAAGCTACGTGTGCTCTCCCAAACCTTAGGTGGAGAATTTGAGGTGTTAATGCCAAATGGTAATATAGAATATCTCACTCCTCAAGAGTTCAAACAATTTGATTTGTCAGATGCGCCTATAGGTGTAGATGAACTAAATAAAACACTTGAGAACGCTATTAACAATGTTCTTAGTAGAAAGAAACACACAGATGTAAAGGTGCCTGAAAACACATCTCCTATTGACTTTGTTAACTCATTGAATAACAGTGAGTTAATGGATGAGGTGGAAACTGAGTTTGATAAGCTATCTCAAAAGCTTGTAGAGCAAAGAGAGCAGGAACAAAAAGCAATGCGTAATGCAAAGGTGATTGACCAGGCTCTTAATACACAGGATAGAGAAACTGTACAAACTGCAGAGTTTGTTAAAACCTATGAGGCTGATCCTAAGAAGTCTACAGAAATCCTTCCACGTGCTACAGCTGGTGTAATGAGAGGAAAGCCTCATCAGATGAGAGCTAATAAATTTGGTCTTGATTTAGAAAGTCTTCCAAATAGAAAAAATATTCGTGGGGTGTATGTCACCTCAAAGAATGAGGACCAACTCATCCCTGGACTAACAGAACATTTAAGATTGGATGTTCAGGGAAACATTGATGAAACAATTAGCAAAGATGACATCATTACTCTTGTAATGGTGGATGATGCTGGTAACCTTGTAGGAGTGGATGGTAATCCTCTACCTGAAGGTTCTGATAAATTAAATAGTGCTATATATCAAGTGTTCCCCACAGCTAGCCTTACATGGAGTGAGGAGTTTGGTGGAAAGAGCATGTTCAGAGAGGGCACTCCTGATAATGTAATAGAAGCTGTTACAAAGCAATATAAAGAGTGGAGAAATGGAGTGATTGCTAATCCCAATCTAAATGAGCGTCACACTATAGGTGCTTCATTTGGTATTCCTTTATACGTTAAAGATGCTGATGGTAATACAGATTGGAACACTAAGACATCTGTAGAGGATGCTGGACTTATTACAGCAGCACAGCTAGAAAGAGACCCTCTTATTTTCATTCCAAAAGATAATGAGAAACAAACTAAGGGCACTGTTAGCTTTAGTAACCCAATGGGTAAACCATTCCTCAATCTCCCTAATGGACTGGTAAAGCTAAGAAACCGCAATCTAACAAAGAAAGAAGCTGAGACCATCTACCAAGCACTTCTGCAACTGTCTAAGAACATGCAGAATGTAGATGAATGGGTGACATCAGATAAATCTGTACGTCTACTCACCTGGTTAAGGTCTATTGTTTATTGGGGTATTCCCACCACACAAGCTGGTGTAAGAAAACCTGCTGGATATAACAGTGTGTTCTGGGAGAAAGATGGTACAGGAAGAAGACTAATGCTTAGTTTGAAAGAAGCTGGTAAGGACTTCTCCATGACACCTATAGGACTAGAAGAGAACAAAGCTGCTATTATAGAGCAGCTACAAAAGATGTACAACAACATCAACTCTTCTATAGCCAAGAATTTAAATGAACCCTACGAAGAGATCACCTCTGTTGCTGAGGATGGATCTGTAGAAAGTAGAATATGGCCCAACTATCAAACCTATCTGCTGTCTAATAAGAACCCAAATGGTGGTAAGAGAAGTGGTGAAGACCTACCTCTATCAACACCTATGGTGCCTAAGACTAGTGATGATGTAATGAATAGAATGGGCATCTATTTCTATACAGCAGATACAGCTGATGACTTTGTTATTCCTAAACCAGCTAAACCTGCAACACCTATATCATCCACTGTGATTACAGCTGCTGGTGTACAAAGAAATGCAGCTCCTGCTCCCACAGCTCCTCAAGCTGCACCAACAGCACCTCCTGCTCCTACATATATTCTTGATGGTAGAACCATCAACAAATATGTATCTCCTGGTGGTAAGGTGATTAATTTCAAAGCTCCAGAAGATGTCACAATGGAAACCATCAACCAGAAGATTATTCTGGGAACGCAAAGTGGTGACTATGCTGAGGTGGCTGGAATAATGGAGAGAGCTGGAAAGAACCCAGAGATAGAGCTTAAGAAAATCATATTCAATGCTATAGCCCCTGAGCTTGATAGAATCAAAATAGAGATGGCTCCTGTGGTGATTGGTGGAACAGCTCCTGCTATTCAAGCTGCTTCCCAGAACTTAGGACAGCCCATCAATGATAATGTGATGGATGCTATCAACATCAGGCTAGCAGATACAAATGATGAGGCTTTACGTGAGATGATTGGAAGTGAGATAGATCAATATCAGCGTGAGGATTGGAATAAGGTGGAAGCATTTATAAAGGCTAACCTCCCTAACATTCCTGTCTACCGTGTAAAGAATGTTATTCAAGCCACTAATGGTAGACAAGCATGGGGTATGTACAGAGATGGAGCCATCTATATATACACAAATGCTGAGGTGGGTACAGCCTACCATGAGGTGTTCCATGCTGTATGGAGAATGTTTGCAGATAGTGCTGAGCGTGAGGCAGTTATGAATGAACTTAGAAAAAGAGGTGGTTCATTCTTTGATAAAAAGTCTAGACAAGATGTTAAATATTCTGAGGCTACAGATGACCAGCTTGAAGAAAAGCTGGCTGAAGAGTTCAGAGATTATGTACAAGAGGGTAAGATTCCTGCTAAACCTAAAGATGGTAGACCTTTTATTGTAAAGCTGTTTGCTGACCTAGTGAAGTTTATTAAGGAATTCTTTGTTGGTCCTAAAGCAGCCACTAATACTGAGGAACTATTTAAGAAAATAGGTAATGGATATTACAAAAACTACTCTCCTAATTACGCCTCTCTAGCTTATGCTAAAGAGGGTGTGATTGATATAGAGGATGCATTTGCTACATCAGATAGTGAGTTTAGCTTAGTGGGCATCACTGACAAACAAAGGTCTGAGATTATTAATGAGATGACCTATCTCACTCTTGGAAACTTTATCAATACAGATGAGGGACTATTCTCCATACCTAAAATAAATAGGAAGGAGTTGTATGACACCATCAAAACCCAGCTATTACAGAAGGTGGGTAGAAAGATTGATGTAGCTCAAGAGTTTGTAAAACAAGGACTGCGCACACAAGAGAACGTTGATCCCATCATCACCTCTACAACAGAGTTGATGCAACACATTGATAATCAATGGGATGATATAGTTAAGCGTCATGAGGAATATCTAAATGCTTATTCCATCACATTTGATGAGAATGATGACATGCAAAGAACTGATGAGAATAAGATTAAAGAAAGTGACTTTGCTTCTGCTGAGAAAATAGATGGATTTAGAAAAGCTAATGGAGCTATTAAGCTTCTGCTTGCCACCATTCCTATTGTTGATGCAAATGGTAAACCTGTTCCTTCTTCTATTGGTGGTACACAACTGCTACCCATCAGCCAAACATATATTAGCGTAATGAACAATGTTCATGATGCTATTAGCATAGAAGATATGCTAGAGAAACTACGTGTAATGGCTGCTAATGATCGCAACTACAGAGTTTTATATAAGAGACTCACTAAGTCACCATGGGATATTCCTGGGTTAAACTTTAGTAATGTAAATACAGAAGCTGCTTCTCAGCTTATAGGAGGTTTCTGGCAAACCTTTAAGAAGCAAGACCCTGAGGTGAAGAATGTATTTATTCTAGAAGATGGTACAGTGGTGGTTGGGGATGCTAACCTATCTAATGCAGCTGTTCAACTTAGAGCTGACTACATTGATAGCATCACTCAATATGCTAAGAATGGTAAGGGCTATTTCAAATATGACACTAAGAGTAATGTATTTGTAGGAGATGTTGCAAAGGCAAGAGGTAAGAGAACAGAAACTCCTGCTGAGCTATCCAACTTCCTAGAGGAAATGGGCATATCATTTAGCACCAAAGAAATACAATCACTAAGTCCTAATGACTTACAAGAGTTTAGAGAGTCTGTACAGGGTATTAAGAAGAGTATTATTGAGGGTAGAAAGATTGCTACGTTCTCTGGTAAGTCACTAGATATTAGCAACCGTTTATTAGAGCTTGCTCTATTCAAGGCTAAGATTTCTAACCCACAGTTTGACAGCACCTATTTCAACCTCAGCGGTGAGCGTGTACAATCCTTCTTAGGCCCTAACGCTGTGTATGACCTATACAACTTCCTATCTCAGCTCAAGAGACTAGATAAAGATAGTTTGGCTGGTACACAATATGAATACCTACTTAGTGATGATTTCACTCAGGGATCTGTTATGATTAAACAGCTCTTTGCTAGTGATGGACTACCTAAGTCTGATGCTAGAAAAGACCAAATAATGAGGGTGGGATATGTTGGTGGCACCTTGAATGAGCAAAACGGAAGAAACAAAGAATCTGCACAACTCACTTATAAAGAACGTGTTGCACAGGAAATCAATCTCAACTTAGCAGGCTACTATCTAAACCTTGTACCTGGAGATGCTTCTCTAGAATGGATGCTTAAGATGGGAAATGTCATATCTCTCACTTCCCTATCTAGAGGAAGAGGAGATGTGTATAATATTTTCAGAGACTATTTTATTTCTGAGATGAAGGTGGGTAGAGATCCCAATCGTCCTTTTGTAAAGCTAGGAGATAGAAAGCGTACAGACCTTCGCTTCTTTAAGTCTATTCTAGGAGAAAGTTTACATGATGAGATTGTTGCTGACACCACTAGTGCCCCTGAAGCAATGTTTGATGGGGAAGATTATGGACAAAGAATTAGAGCTGCTATTGATGCCTTCATTGATGGAAGATCTGCAAACACCAAAGAACTACTTGATAGTTATGGAGTTGCAAAATCTACATCAGTGGGTATTGAAACAAATGGTCTCAGCTTACCTAGAGTGATGAATGAAAATGATTACAACAGGCACATTGACATGCTTAGCATTAATTACATTATTGCTAATATTGAGCTTCACAAGCTAGCATATGGAGATCCCTACCAATACAAAGAGGAGCTAAAACGTACAAAGAGTTTCAACTCCCCTCGTCAGGCTATTGTTAATAATTCCCCCACAATGAATGGTGTATACAATTCTGTGTGGAATAAGGGATATAGTCCTGGAGATGTAGCATACACCAACTTTACAAGAGACTATTTCCGTACAGTTCCTTATAAAGATGTTCAGGCATACAACAAATTGTTAAACTATGGAGTGTATGATGAAACAGATGGTGCTGGTATCATCAATATGAAAGCCAATCGTAACTTCAGAATCAGAGCTGGTAAATGGAATAGTGATGAGGAGCGTCAGTATAAATATGACATGGCTTGGAAGAAAAGAGATAAAGGACTAGGTTTAAGCTCTGATGAAGAAAGAATATTAAGAGAGGGCAATCCTAATGTACAAAGTGCATATGTAAACCTCAAACCTATTGTATCTGGTAACAAAGCAAATGGACAGCCCTATAATGAGATAGTGCTAGACAAGTTTGCCTTGTATGTTCTATCCTATCGCCTCATCAAGGAACTCAATCCTGACGCTAATCTATTAAAACTAGATGAGAAGATGGATGAGGAAGACATTGATTATGTGGTGTTTAACAGTGGTAGAAAGGTGGGATCTGTAGGTGCACAAGATGTGTACAATGAGAATGGTGAGTTCAATGATAGCAAGAGTGAAATCATCACTAATGTGCCATTCTCCATCATGAGCGTACAATCTGAGGTGCCTTCTAAAGAAGACAATCTAGTAACTAGAGGTAGCCAGCCCACTAAGCTGGTAACAATGGACCTCCTGGAAGCAGGTGTACCTGTTGACTTCTTCCCAAGCAAAACAATTGACCAACGCTACAAAGCCTGGATGAGTTTAGCTTCTGAGGAAGAAAGAGAAAATAGATCTACCATCTATGCTGAGATAAAAAGAAACCAAAAGCTCCTAGAAGAACTTACAAAAGAAGGATATCTAAACACATTAGACAGACTTGGTATAAAAGAGATAACCTTCAAGGATGTAGATGATGTCACTAAAAAGAGGTTTGAGGTGGAAAACAAAGATAAAGCTGTTGCCACCCTACGTAGTGAAATCTTAAAAAGAGAGGTGAATGATAACATCAGTGATGCCCTTCAGGGATTCTTGGAAGGTAAAGCTGTGCTAGAAGCCACCCCTGCCTACCAACAGATTAGAAACATTCTATATTCAATAGCTGATAAGAACATTGTATCTCCTAAGGTGAATGGTGGCTTGAAGGTGCAAATCCCTTCATCCCTGTTTGAATCCAATCGTATAAAACCAACAGAGATAAATGGTAAGATGGCTTACACCTCTGACCTGCTTAAGTTTTATGAGGGTGAAGATGGTAAGCGTTATTGTGAGATAATGGTGGCTAGATGGTTTGACAGTGATCTCACAGATGATCAGTTGATGGATTATTTCAATAACACTGAAGAGGGTAAGAAACAACTTGCAGCTCTAGCTGGTGTAGCTTTCCGTATACCCACACAGAAACAAAATTCTATTGAATCATTCCGTATTGCAAAGTTCCTTCCTAAAGGAATGGGAGATAGTGTGGTGGTTCCTTCAGAGATTGTAAAGAAAGTGGGATCTGACTTTGACATAGATAAACTTTCCATCTATCTGAAGAACGTATATGTTAAAGATGGTAAGCCAAAGCTTGTTCCTTCTTTTGCTAATAAGCAAGAAGCTATTGAGAAGCTAGGAGAAATGTTTGACAAAGGAGAGTTCCTTTCAAAAGAGCAAGAGAAGCAATTAAATAGATATATTGATGAAGAGCTGATTGCTGCTGAAGACTTCATGAATGATGAGTCTAATACTGCTCAGCTTATGAAGAAGCTTATGGGCGTAGGACAGCTATTCTCTGTAGAAGAAATAGTGCGTGACTTCACTAGAGGTATAAAGGTGAGAGACCAGATTATAAACAACCTCTATAAGAAAAGCCTTGAGAATCAATACATTGACTCTTTCCAAAACCTTGTAGAAACTAAGGCCAACTTTATAAGACTCACTTCTCCCAACTCTGCAGAACAGTTAAAAGACTTGGCAAGATTTGTAGCTAATAAAACAACAGGTGGTACCTTTGACTATAATGATCCTGGAAACATGCTTGATAGAACATTCATGTCAAGATTGCGTCATGCCTTTGTAAGAGGTAAATATGCTATTGGTATTGCAGCTGTGGCTCAAACCAACCACTCTTTGAACCAGCGTCAGCTTATATATATTGATCGCAATAGATTGGAGAACCTTCCTCTTGCAGATCAGTTCTGGTTGGGTGATGGCACCATTAAGTTTGATAAATACAACTCTATTGATGTAGAAGGAAAGGGTAGTGTGGCTATGCTCTCTGGCATTCAGAATGCTGATGGGAAAGACATCTCTGATATCATTGGTCAGTTTATTGATGGATATGTGGACATCTCTAAGGGCCCATGGATTATGGAACTTGGTGCTACACCAAACGTGGCTAGCACATGGTTGTTCCTGGTTAAGATTGGTGTGCCTATTGACACTGTTTCTTATTTCATGAACCAAACATCCGTCCGTAACTATCTTCGTAGCATTGAGAACGCTGGATATTCTTACGTGTTTAATGATGGCATCTATAATGATGTGATGGAAAGCTATCTTCCTAAAGCCACAACTAAAGAGGAACATGATGCCATCATGCAGCAACTAAACGAAGGAACTATTCCTTCCAAAGCAGTGCTTAAAAGAAATGTAGGAATGCCTACAAGACAAATGAGCAAGGATGAAAAACTTGAACAAGCTATTATTCTAAAGGAGTTCTTGAAATATGCTAAAATGGCTGAACACCTGTTCCATGTTACACAAGGAACTAACTGGGATACAGCAACACTAAATGATCCCTATCTGGTGTTAAAGAAAGAGATACAGCTTCAGAAAGCTCAAAACACCATCATCTCTTCTGTTGAAGAGCTTATGGAAAATGCATTTATAGGAGAGCTAGCTGAAATAATGAAGGACACAAGAAATGCATTTGCACAACTGCTTCTCTCTGACAAGCCTAGAGTGAGAGCAATTATTCATGGTATAATTGCTCCTTATGCAACCTCTATGTCTGACAGAGAGTTTGTAAAGCTTGCTCGTAAGGCAGTGAATGACTTATTTGACTATGCTGTACAGATAGACCAAAATCTAAATCTTGAGATTCAAGAGATTCTTTTAAACGATGGTGGGGTGGCTACAGAGATGCTGTCATTTGTAAATGATGTAAAAGCAAATCCTTCCCATCCTCTACATAACAACTATGTTGTTAATATTGTATCAGGTGATCCATCCAAAAAAGTGGGACAAAACCTTCCTAACAACTTGAAGGTGAAGGGAATGGATAATAGAACCTACGACCAAAATAACATCATCTATGCTTTCCGTGAGCTTAGGGATTATTTTAAAGACAAGAGCCCTCTGTATGACAGACTAGTATCTCTTGCTATTTTACAAAGCGGTCTATCTTCATCACCTATATCATTCACCTCTGTTCTTCCATATGAAGACTTTGAGAGAATCTACAACCAAACCCTGTCTAGACTAGAGGCTATACCCAATCTGGAAAACTTCCAAACAATGGGAGTGTTCCAAAGAAACAACTGGAACAATGATGATATTGTACCATATGTAATGGCTAACACTATAGAAACTGCAGCTGGTCCTGTATACAACCCATCCATGAAGTTCCTTCCTAAGCCTGTAAGAGAGGCTGTAGAAAAAGGAACCATCCCTCCAGTGGTTTCTAGATCCATCTATAGATCTGAAGGTAGATATGATTATATTGTTTACAGATGGGAAAAGGGAGCTGCTGAGCTTCTAACAGAACAAGAGAAAGCTGATGGACTTACAGCAGCTAAGAAGAAAGCCCAGATGCGTAAAGAGGGTGACTATTCATTCATTCAGAAGGGACTATTCAAGAAGGTGTATGACAACTTTGGTAATCCTTTGTTGCACAATGATAAGAACGGTGGAAAGTATTTCATCTACAAGGCTGTAAATGCATGGGGTGATGGATATAGAGCTAACGAGTTTTGGGATGTAGAACATACATCTGATATTAATAATGGCTTTATTAAGACAGATGGTATAGATGATAATGCCATAATCTCTGAGTTTGAAAAGAAGCCTAGTAGAACAACACAAAGAGGTACAGGCACACGTGTGAAGGGTATTACAATGCAACCTCAGAATGTGGAAAAGATTGAACAGGGATTGAAAACTACCACTGTAAGATCTACATCAGAAAGTGAAAGAATTAATATCCCTGTTGGTCAAAGTGAGATAAGAAGAATTGGTAATAAAGAATATATGGTTACTAATAGAGGTTTACTCACTGTTGATGAAGCTGGTGGTAAAGAAGCTATGCTACAGTCAGAAGGTGTTACCTCTGCTGAAGAACTTTCCTATCAAATGGTTAGAGATTGGATAAATGGTAGGGGAAAACTTTATGTATATGACATTAGTGATATTCAAGGTGCAGACCCATTCACATGCTAAAACTAATATTTAATGGCTTGTAACGTTCAAATAAACGCAATTAACCACTTAAAGAAGAAAGGATATATTGATGACAATATGTTTGTCACAAATGCCATGTTCTTCTTTGAGAACAATAAACTATCTGACTTAGCCAGAAATAAGTATGGAGTGAAAAATAGTGGTAAACTATTCACTACAGAAAGGCTAATCAATGATAGGGTGAAAGCTATTCCTAACGAGGAAATGTTTGAAGAGCTTCAGAAAAAGCATGACAACTTCCAAACCACTGGATTATCAGAAGATGATATAAATGACCTTTATGATGGAGATGCTCCCATAGACATCTATAACCAAGAGCCTGTTATTCCTATTGCTCCTATTCCTAAAGAGCTCACTGAGAAGGTGAAAAAGCTTGCTGCACAAATGGGTATATCTATCACCGATCTTAGCACCTATTCTAAACAAACAGGCATTGATGTAAAGGGTGTGAATGGTGTGGCAGATGCTATGAGAAAGGTGATAGCTATTGCTGAGGGTAAAGAGGATGTAGCAATTGTAGAAGAACTTGTACACATTGCTACACAGATGGTGGAGCAAACCAACCCACAGCTCATCAACGAAATGATATCTAAGATTGATAGATTCAAGATATACAAATACACATTAGACCAGTATAGAAACAATAAGAACTACCAGACAGCTGATGGTAAGCCTAACATCCGTAAAATAAAGAAAGAGGCTGTAGATAAGCTAATTACTGAGCTCATTATAAATGGTGGAACTAATGAAGAGATGTTCCCTGAGCTGTTGAAAGAAGAGAACAGGTCTTTAGTGGCAAACTTCTGGGCTAAGATATTACAGTTTATTAGAGGTTTGTATTTGAAATCTGACATCTCTTTGTTCCAAGACACAGCTGCTAAAATCATGGCTGGTGAGGTGGAAGGGAATATGATTGATATGACAGAGGGTGAAATCTATTTCCAACTCTCTGATATTCAAAAGGATGTACAGCAAAGCTTGTTACAGACAAAAGACAACCTGAAAAAGGTGGTGGAAACTAAGGAAACTGCTGACCCTCTACTACTTGATACAGAAGAAGCTAATAACTATTACGAAATAAAACAGCCTGATGGTTCATGGTCTCGTGTACTTAAAAGGGTGACAGACCGTGTAAAAGCTTGGTATAAGCAACGTTTTGGGGATAAGGTGTTTACAGAAGAAGAGAAGAAGTTTAACGAGTTTAAAAGACAACAGGGTGTTAAAGGACACAAGTTCTTTGAAGACATCCACCTTAGATATTTCAATGAGGATGGTACAAGAAGAGATGTTCCTGGAGAACGCTTTGAAAGACTTGATCCTGTTGATGAAGAGGTGTACCAAAAGCTAGAGAAGTATTACACTGACCTCATAGCTAGCTTTACAAAAGATGGTAAGAATCCACTGGTGTTCTCTGAGGTGTTTATATTTGATAATAAAGAGAAAGAGGCTGGTACTGTTGACCTTCTAATTTTAGAAGAAAATGGTAAGGCTAACATCTTTGACTGGAAGTTTATGAGCCTAGCTAAGGGTGCAAAGGATGTCACCTGGTATAAGCAAGGAGCTTACAACATCCAGCTCACTAGATATAAGGAAATCCTGCGTGACAACTATGGGATAAAAGAGTTTGGATTAAACAGAGCTATTCCTATTTTAATGGATGTGAAGAAAGAAAATCCAAAGGTGGAAAACTCTCCCATTATTATGACTGGAATAGCAATAGGTTCTGTAAACACAGCAGAGATAGAAGACCTTCGTTTGGTGCCTGTATCAGAAGAAACTGAGTCTACAGGATATAAAAACCTAGACAGACTTCTAGGTATGTTAAATGCTGTGTACAGACAGATTTCTAAAAAGGTGGTGACAGATGAGGATGAACGTGAGTTTAAGAGTGATCGTCTTAATGCCTTAAAACAATCCATCCGTGCTGCTCAAACAGCTATGAACATTGCTCCTCTTGTAGACCTCATCACCCTGATGAAAAAACAAGGTGAGCAAATCCTAAATGATTATAACACTATTTACAAGGATAGACCAGCTCTGTCAGAAGATTCTGAGAACAAAGAACTATCTGAGTTTTCTGATGACATGAGAGAGTATCTAGCTTTAGCAGAAGTGTTTGGTGGAATAGATGACTTAGTGGCTGACCTGGTGTATACAAAAGAGATGGAAGCTGATGCCACCACTGATGAAGCTAAACAGGATGTACAATTTAGAAAGGATTTGTTAGAGCAAATCTCTACACAAGCCCGTTCTATTAGGCTTTCTAGAGCTGACATAAAAGAAGCTTCTCAAAAGTTTGCTGACAAACATATTGGACAGCGTAACCTAGTTTCAGGACTCCTTAGTGCTGAGGCAGTTATCAAGGGTTTATCTTCCACATTCAGAGGCATTTCAGAACTCCCTCTTGCTTCTTTACAAATCCTCTACAAGCTTGTTACAAATGCAAAGGGTAGAGCTTCTAGAGATGCTATAGGAGAGGTGGATGAACTAATGGCTATAAGGAAAAGGATTGTTGATAGAGGTGGAGATACACGAAAGTTTGTACAGAAAATCTACCAAAGAGATAAGGAAAACAATTTGGTAAATAAGCTTGTATACAAGTTTAGAAGAGAGTTTTACACAAAGCTAGATGAAATGGCTAGCACAGGTCAGGGTGATATAGCTTGGGTGAAGAACAATGTGGATGTAGCAGCTTACAAAGCTGAGGCTGATAAGATGCTAACTAACAGAATCGCAAGAATTGAAAAGCTGTATGATGACAATCCTGCACTACTAGACAAGCTTATAGAAGAAGAGAAACAGAAATATGATTTGGATTTTCCAGGATTTAATGGCTGGAACAATCCTATTCTCAAAAGACATCCCAAAACTGATTGGTACACAGAGGAATATAAAGAAATCCTCAAGGACTCAGAGCTTAATGATCTTTACAATTTCATCACTAAGATGAACCAGAAGGCTAAAGAATCTGGATATATCAGTAATCGTGTAGCCTCTACATTCCTACCCTTTGTAAGAAAGAGCATGGCTGAAAGCCTAGCTTGGGACTTTAGTTTGTCAGCAATATCCAACTGGAAAGATGCTTTAGATATTAAAGCAGATGATGTGGGATATGGAAAGGTGAATGAACTTACAGGTGAACTGGAGAACGCTATTCCCAAATACTACTCTTATGACTTCACAAAAACAGAAAGTGGTGTAAATGATTATTCTGATGTAAGTGAGGACGTGTTTAAGAACATGATCTTATACATCAACCACATGGAGAAGTATAAGTATTTGTCTGAAGTGGAAGGTCAGCTTAATTTGGTTAAAACTATTGAAACCTTCAAGAGCCACTTAAATACAAACAGAACTGGAGATGTGGTGTTTGTAAATGGAAAACCTGAAGAACTTAAAGGGAATGAAGAGAACACTAAGATGTTCAATGACTTCCTTCGTGCTTTGCTTTATGAGCAGAAATATCCTCTCTCTGATAGTGACACCCCTCTAGGTATAGGAAAGGTGACCAACTTTGTAAAGACAGCTATTAACAGGGTTGCTGGTAGAGAGATATTTAAACCTGAAGAAAACCCATCTGCTACATCTCTGGTGAAAACCATGGATGCTGCAAACAGGGCTTTCCAATTAAAAGCTCTTGGGCTTGAGTTTGTATCAGGTGCTGTGAACGCATTTGGTAGTAACATCCAGATTGCTACACAGGCTGGTACATATTTTAATGCTAGAGAGGTGGGAGCTAATGAGCTGAAGCTGGTGGGAAATAAGTTTAAAAATGATGAGGAGCGTGACATGTTCCTTCAGCTTATTGATACATTCCTACCTCTAAAAGATGATCCCAACTATGAGAAACTAAAAGCTGCTGGTCTTACAAGACTAACAAGATCTAGCTTCTCAGACTTCCTAATGGTGTTCATGAGAGAACCAGAACAACACATGGAGAAGTCTATATTCCTCACCCTTCTGGATAACATGATGGTGGAGAATGGAAAGATTGTAAGCATCAATGAGTTTGTAAAGAACAAGTATAAAGATAGATATGCCTCTGCTGCTAAGTATAGAGAGGTGGCTCCTAAAATAAAACAGGAAATAGAAGAGCTAAAGAAGACAAGATCTATTAGTGCTACAAAGAAACTAGAAGATGGAAAGCTTGTCATTCCTGGGCTTGATTTAACCAATAACACTGAGATTCAACGACTTACCAATCTCACTAGACGTATTTCTAGAAATGCTACAGGTGGACTATCTGATAGTGATGTCAACCGTATGAGCATGAATGTGTGGACTAGGTCTATGATGGTATTTAAGAACTGGATTCCTAAGCTGGTGGATACACGCTTTGGTGAGTTTAGAAAGGTGAGTGATGACTTCTCTGTAGAAATAGATGAGAAAGGACAAACCACAGGAGAGAAATATGACATTGGTAGAATCAGACTTTGGGCATATGTAGTGGGTACATCACTTAGAGACATGAACTCTAACATCTATAACATATTGTCTCTCAATGATAAAGGGCTTGCTGTGCTAGATAAGATGTATGAGGACTTCTCTACCACCTATGAGAAGCGTACAGGAAAGCCTCTTGAAATGGATAGGGATCAATTCATTGATTTGATTAGAACCAACCTTCGTAATCAAATGAAGGAGTTTGCAATTGGTCTATCTCTACTGGGTGCTATGATGGCTCTTGGGTTTGTAGCTCCAGATGATGACGATGATAAGGCTGATAAAAACTTCCACAGATATGCCCAGCGTGTTGTAGATAGATTCATTAGTGAGCTTTCTTTCTTCTACAATCCTGTAGAGTTCCAGAAAATACTAAGTGGTTCTGCATTCCCAGCACTAGGTATCTTCTCTGATGCAAGTAGATTTGGTAGCCATTTCATAATGGAAACCACAGGTGTGGATACATCCAACCCAGATTTAACAATGGATGAGGTGAGAAAGAAAGCACAGCCTGTAAAGAACCTAGCTAAGATGTTCCCCGTAACAAAATCTCTCATCACCTATATGGCCATCCTTGACTCTGAGTTTGCTAAGGAATATGATGTAACCATCCAGAAGGAAACAAGGAGATGATAACGCTATATTATGAGGAATTTTTCCTCTAACTCATTGAATATTAATACTAATTAACTAACTTTGCTCACTATGAGAACCGCTGCTATTTGCCCCACATGTGCTACGTATGAGAATGCTTTATGTATTCTTTACAATGGAGAATATCTGCCTAATACAGATATACAACCCCTTGATTCTCTGGAAGTTGCACTCCAAAAAATTGATGCTAATCTTGTTCCTGTTACAGGGGTGACAGGACCTACAAACAGTGCTGTCTATGTAGGACAGCTTTATGTAAACACAACTCCTTTCCCCAAGCTCTTCCATGCTGCTACAACAGGACTGGGAGCTGCTGACTGGAAACTTGTGCTCACCATTCCCACCACAGGAGCTCCTGTATACGCTGATAACGCTGCTGCATTATTAGGCGGACTCACTGTTGGACAAGTGTATCGCACTGGTGATACGCTAAAAATAGTTCATTAATCCATACACATCCTATAGAGCATGAATGTTCTTTGTGCCCCTCCTAAATGTCCAATTATACTAAATGCGGCCTGTGTTTTCTATGAAGGCCCCAATTTGGTGTATTCTGGTGTTAATACTAACGACAACCTGCAGGTGGTTATCGAGAAACTGGATGCTGCCTTAGCTGAGGTGGGTACATCTGGAACCAGTGGTACCTCTGGAACTGCTGGTACAAGTGGCACTGCAGGTACTTCAGGCACTTCAGGAACAAGCGGAACTACAGGAACCTCTGGTACAACAGGTACCAGTGGTACTTCAGGCACAGCTGGTACTAGTGGAACAACAGGTACTAGTGGTACGTCAGGCACAGATGGTAGTGGAGGAACTAGCGGTACAAGTGGTACTTCTGGAACTTCTGCAACTAGTGGTACATCAGGCAGTTCTGGAACTACAGGCACATCTGGAACATCAGGTACATCTGCTACATCAGGCACAAGTGGTACAACAGGAACGTCTGGTACCTCTGGTACAACGGGCACATCTGGTACCACAGGTACATCAGGTACTTCTGGCTCCACTGGTACATCAGGAACATCTGGTACTAGTGCAACTAGTGGAACTTCTGGTACTAGCGCTACAGACGGAACAGGAGGTACATCTGGAACCTCAGGAACATCAGCTACAAGTGGAAGCAGTGGTACTACAGGCACAAGTGGGTCTAGTGGAACAAGTGGGACAAGTGGCACTTCTGGAACAGATGGTAGTGGTGGAACCTCTGGAACTTCTGGATCTTCTGGGTCCTCAGGAACTAGTGCGACTAGTGGTACTTCAGGTAGCACAGGTACATCAGGCACATCTGCAACTAGTGGAACCTCAGGCACTTCTGGGACATCTGGAACTGATGGCTCAGAGGGAACAAGTGGAACATCAGGTACATCAGCCACCTCTGGTACATCAGGCTCTTCTGGAACTGATGGTACAGGAGGCACATCTGGCACTAGTGGTACAAGTGCCACCAGTGGTAGTTCTGGTACAACAGGAACTTCTGGAACCACAGGTACATCAGGATCTTCAGGCTCTAGTGGCACAAGTGGTACGTCTGCAACAGATGGTACAGGAGGTTCAAGTGGAACCAGTGGAACATCAGGAAGTAGTGGCACCACAGGAACATCTGGCACCAGTGGTACAGCTGGGACTAGTGGCACTGATGGATCTGGAGGAACAAGTGGAACATCAGGAACCAGTGCAACAAGTGGAACAAGTGGTACAAGTGCTACATCAGGCACGTCTGGAACTAGTGGAACCACTGGTACATCAGGAAGCTCTGGCTTGAGTGGGGATAGATATGCCACTACATCAAGCACAACATATACATTACAAGCTGCTGGTAACCCAGGTACAATCACTGTAGGAACAGGATTAGCCTATACAGTGGCTCAGTCTATTATAATTGCCTACGATGCAACGAATTACCAAGAGGCTGAGGTGACATCCTACAATCCTCTTACAGGTAGTTTATCATTCATCACCATTACACAGGTGGGAAGTGGAACATACAGTTCATGGTTTGTAAACCTAGATGGTGCAACAGGAGGAGATGGTTCTAATGGTACGTCAGGTACCAGTGGAACATCTGCTACATCTGGTACATCGGGCAGCACAGGTACATCTGGAACTTCTGGAACCTCTGGTACAACAGGCACCTCTGGTACGTCTGGAACCTCTGGTTCTAGTGGTATAGATGGCACTAGTGGTACATCAGGAACTACAGGCACCTCAGGGTCTTCAGGTACTAGCGCTACTAGTGGATCATCTGGAACATCAGGAACTGATGGATCAGGTGGTACAAGTGGTACTAGTGGCACCTCAGGATCTAGTGGATCAAGTGGAACAACAGGTACATCTGGTACAAGTGGGTCTAGTGGTAGTAGTGGTACACGAGGTACATCAGGTACATCAGGTACAGATGGCACTGGTGGTACTAGTGGAACAAGTGGGTCTTCTGGAACAAGTGGTAGTTCTGGTACTAGTGGAACAGCAGGAAGTCCAGGAACCTCTGGCACCTCTGGATCTAGTGGTACAACAGGAACAAGTGGTACATCGGGCACTACAGGGACTAGTGGTACAACAGGCACCTCTGGAACTAGCGGAGTGTCAGGCACTTCTGGTACATCAGGAGTGAATGGTACAAGTGGCACCTCTGGCACATCAGGGTCTAGTGGCACTGCTGGTAGCTCAGGTACAGCAGGAAGCTCAGGAACAAGTGGAACAGCTGGTACATCTGGTACCAATGGAACAGGAGGAACCAGCGGTACTAGTGGAACTAGTGGCAGCTCTGGATCTTCAGGCACCACAGGAACATCTGGAACAACGGGTACATCTGGTACAGCAGGTTCCTCAGGGTCTTCTGGAACCTCTGGTACGAGTGGGACTTCTGGTGAAACAACAAATATAAACTACTTCAATGTTGATGGAGGAACACCATCTATGTCTATAGCTGGATTGTTTAAAATTGATTTTGGAAGTGTAAATTAAAAAATATATGAGTTACGGGATATTTCAATTTAGAAGAGGGTTAGCAGCAACTTGGACTTCCTCTAATCCTGTTCTTTTAGATGGAGAATTAGGATTTGAAACAGATACTGATTTATTTAAAATTGGTGATGGTGTAACTGCTTGGAATTCACTTCCTTATGGGGGTCTTAGCGGCACCTCTGGAACTTCAGGAACATCTGGTACTAGTGGATCTTCAGGTACTTCTGGAACCTCTGGCACAAGTGGTACTACTCCTGCAAATCAAATTACAGGAACAGGTACTACCAACTATATACCCAAGTTTACAAGTTCAAGTGCAATAGGAAATAGTGTAATTTATGACAATGGTGGAAGTATAGGAATTAACATTACAGATGCAAGTTTCCCATTAGAAGTTAGTAGTAATGCTGGGGGAAGTTCTATCAAAATAAGAGGTAGAGCAACTGCAAATAGTGGCACATTAAGGTTTTATTCTAATGATAACGCAACACAAATTGCAAAGTTTGAGGCATCTGATAATGCGGTAGAAATAGGTGCAATAACGAATGTGCCTTTAGTTTTTGTTCAAAATGCAAGTGAGCAAATGCGTCTTACCTCTACTGGGTTAGGCATTGGTACTTCAAGTAATTCATACACAGCATCAGGAAGGGGTAATATAAATGTTGCGGGAAGTGCTGGTGCAATATTAGGTTTTCAAATAGGCGGTAATGCAAGGGGATATGTTTTTCATAATAATACTGATTTATCTCTTTGGAATGAAGTAAATGGCGGTTTAATATTTGGCACAAATGCTGCTGAAGGTATGCGTCTTACCTCTACAGGGTTAGGAATAGGTACTTCTTCCCCAGCATATAAGTTAGATGTTGCGGGAGGTGCTGATTTATTTCAATTAACAAGGACATCAGTTAGAAGTTATGCTTATCAAATAAGTAGTTCAGGTGATTTAATAACATATGACGAAACTGCAAATGCGGATAGATTAGCGCTTACATCCTCTGGTAATTTAGGAATAGGCACTTCTTCCCCCGACGCAATTCTTCATATTGCAAAATCAAACTCAGGAGGCATAGGTGGTCAATTAGTAATAGATAACCCTGTCGCAGATGCTTTAAATAATGCGGTTGAAATTAGTTTTTTAACTGCGGCTGGAGCAAGTGGTAGTGGAATTAGAAATGCGAGAATACAAGCAGTTGAGCAAAATGCAAGTACGGGAGCGACAAACATACAATTTTGGACATACAACGGAAGCACCGATGCAGAACGTATGCGTTTAGATGCCTCTGGTAATTTAGGACTAGGAGTAACACCAAGTGCGTGGAGTAGTAGTTGGAAAGCATTTGAATTTGCTGCAGCTGCTATGGCTTGGACAGGTGGAGGAGCAAATGATTTTAGTTTTAGCACCAATTCATTTTTTGATGCAACGGATTCAAGATGGGAATATAAAAGTACTGGAGATGGTGCAGCAAGATACTCAATTACTGCTTTAACAAGTGAACATAGATGGTATAATGCACCAGTAGGCACAGCAGGTAATGCCATAACCTTTACACAAGCTATGACGTTAAACGCTTCAGGTAATTTATCAATAGGAAACACTAATGATACATATAAACTTGATGTAACAGGTACGGGTAGGTTTAGTGGTAATGTTGCAATAAATGGCGCAG
>Ga0222712_10000278_pt1 | contig 71127 bp, 53 predicted proteins | sample C33_657DmetaG_FD_165043 | JGI IMG/M metagenome (GOLD analysis project Ga0222712, IMG submission 165043) | Estuarine water microbial communities from San Francisco Bay, California, United States - C33_657D | ecosystem: Environmental > Aquatic > Marine > Unclassified | place: USA: California... | reverse complement strand
ATGATGGAACGAAGTTTGTGAATTCCATTATTACATCAATTAGACCATTCTCCTTGAGCCTCTCTAGTGTGGGCAAAAGCAATGGAGAGCATTGAGTATTTCCCCATGAAACGGTCTGATAAGAAACGATCACGATATCGACGCATTCTCTGACCGATCTGATTGAGGCTTCTAATGTTTCAAGCCCATCGAAAACTACGTAACCTGCAGCTAATTTCATACAAATAAAATTTTTAAACTATCCAATGATCATTTTGCCATTGGCGGACTCCATCAAATGTTCCACGATAGAGAACGCTCCAAAATCCACAATTGCCTGAATGAGTTATGAGAGATTTGCATTTTGCAAGTATCAAAACTGCGCTAAAGAAGTCTACTCCAAAGTCTGGACGAGAATCTCTATCGATTACTTGAGTAACCCAATTGTCCTGTTTGGAAATTCTTGGAATTTCTGATATGTATTTAGCATCAGGGAATTTACCTAAAAATAGTTCAAGAAATTCAGCTTCATCAGTTTGAACCAGGAATTCAATATTTGGATTTTCAGCTTTGACCGCCTCAGCCTGTGAAATGAATTCAGAATAGCTAGCGATCACGGTTTCTCTGGCCTTGTCATTTCCCCTATAGAAAATCGCGCAAGTATTTTCCGGAGAAATTTGATACTTTTTAATGAACTCAGATTCTCGAGATTTAACTCTTTCGCTGGGTTGAAAGTACTTTGATAGGTAAGAGTTCATCATATCAAATTGGATTGTCCGATAATCACAGAATTGCGAATAGACTCCGTCTGAATTTATTTGAACACCATTGGGAACTTCAAAACCCTCAGCGGATTCCTTGAAATAATAGGGAATTAGATTCGTAACTGAGTCGTTTTTATGATACTCGTATTGTTTACTACGATCAATCGAATCTGGTAGATTTCCGTTTATTGATGAGTAAATCACCAATTGAAGAAGAGCCTCAGTCGAACATGAAAAAAATCCAGTACCGGAAGTTATGTCTAAATGGGTCATTTAAGCTATTTGAATTTTTGAAAAGATTAGGTTTTCATGAGTCTTATGAATAGGCACTAGATTAAAAGAGGCACAGTACTCTATGTACTTTTCATCGTCCTTACTATTCGTCTCAACGACAAGGGTCGAGCAGCCGACTGCCTCTAGATTAATTTGAGTCAATATGTCGTAATCTAAACCCTCTGCATCAATTAGTATTAGATCGAATTGTTTGAAGGTGCAATTTTCCAAGAAGGTTTTAAAATCCACAACCGATACGGTTTCTTCAGTGAACTCATTGTCAGTACCTGCCCATCTAGATAATTCAGATTCACATAAAGTTGAAAGAAGATCAGTATCACCTTCATTTAGGTGAGTTCCGCTCGAATAAAATTTAAGTTCCCCGTTTTGAGTACCGATTGCTAAATTGACGCACTGAATTCGCTCATTGTCTTTATGCAAATCTGACAATTTTGAAAATGGGGTTTTTGCAGGTTCGACTAAAACCGCCGACCAGCCTCTTTCAATTAAGGCCAGTGAATTTGAAAGAGTCTTTCCGTCATTTGCTCCAATATCAAGCAAAGTGCCAGTGAATGAATTTAGATGCTGTAGAAGAATCGCTTCTTCGTCGTTTTGTGAATACATAAAGTAGTGTTTTTTAAAGACCTCTCATTGTGAATATGAGATGATCAGGTTGTTTTTTCTTGTAATATTGTATGTGATTCCCTTCCTCGTGAATCTTTAATCCAAGTTTATTAGCAATGAGACTCGCACATGATTGATCCTGGCGGTGAAATAGAAATCTGGGATCAGCGGATTGACCGTCATGTTCTCTAGAACCTTTGAATTGTCCTTCCCTTGCTGATTTTAGCCATTCATTGATGAATCTTGCGCCAAGCTCGTTCTTTGTGTGAATTCCAAATAGCGAAGTTGAAACATCTTGATAGGTTTCTGCCGTGTCTCGATCAACTCCAAAGTAATCTAAACATGCATCCGAGCAGGTCTGGGCACAATTATAACCAGATCTCCAAAAATAATAACCGTCATGGTTTATTATGTCAAGTACTGGATATGGATAGTTAATTGCCCATACTGAACAATCTGCCCATAATATAATATCGTAGTCCTTTTTTAGAGCCTCAGCGAATGCTGCCGCTTTTATGTTATACGGACACATTTTATCAAATTCGTTGTTTGGCCAGTTACTAAAAAATAAAAGATCATGAGCGTATCCATGATGTATTAATGATCTTTTGAGCCTTTGAGAACCTACTGGATACCAGCCAGTTCCATTCGATGCATTCAATATGCAAACTTTAACTTTTGACGCTTCCATTTTTTATTTTAAACCGTATTTTGTATTTGGATTTTCGTGTACATAACTATAATAGTAAAGTGGAGAATCAATGAAATCTTCCTTTCTTATGAGACCTGCTGCCTTTAACCTGCGACTGTAATCATGATCCTCTGCGTATCGAATATCCTTAAAGCCTATTTGAACAGCAAGGTCTCTTCTGATTGGTGTTTTATGATATGGCGTTCTAACGTACTTATAACCGTCAACGTCTTCTGCCCAGTCAGCGTATTTGTTTGAAGCCTTTGCCATGATTGGTGCAGAACCGTCAAACGTGCACCTAACTAAAAATCCAATTGAGTCTGGCGCGTTTGAGTCTATTGAATTAATGATCACTTGCAAATAATCATCGCTTACCCAATCGTCATCATCAATGAATGCAACGTAATTGCTGTTAGCTAATTCTAATAGCCTTTGCCTTTTTAACCCTACTGAAATTTCCTTATTGTCACTAATGTGAACGATCTCACATTGACCTATCAGAGAATTCTTAATGATTTGAGACTGTATGAAGCTTCTTAATTTTTCAAATTGCGGCTTTCTGGTCTCAATCGTTGCGATCAATATTGCAAACTTCAACTTAAAGCCTTTTGCTTTTCTCTGCAAGTACACAGCATTATCTGAGTGATAAAATGATTCTGTGTGTTTATATTGCTCGTCAGTTTGACAGTGACCGTACGCTGGGTGAATGTGATCGAACATTCTAACTGGAGAGTATCGATATTTTCCAAGCAGCATTGATACTTCCATAGCTTCGTTATCACACCACAGAGAAGAATAATCTGGGTGGTATATGTAATTGAATCGAAGATAATAATTTCTACCCAATATTGATAAGGTCATTAATTTTTGACCAGCGTCCTGATCAGGATAGTGCATCACTCCATCGAACTTCGGAAAGTATTGAATGAAATCGCTTTTTATTATTAGATCGAATCCTTCTTTTGTAAAAATCATGTCATCTGACATATTAACGACTATATCCCAGTGTTTGTCATAAGAGTTAATGTCACGGTTTATCGCGTCTATTTTGCTTTTACTATCTCCCAAGCAGACAGTTATCCGATCGTTATTCAGATCGTTGATGTATTCTAAGTAGGTTGGCAAAGTCGGATCGTTGTGATCGAAGCTGCATAGTATTAAGTAGTTTGGACTTGAGCACTTATTTATGATGCTAACTAAGCCTCGATAAAATTGATCGGGTCTACTTCTAGATGTGTACTTGAATAGGATGGTTGGATCTTGACTTCCAGTCTTGGTAAATGAAGTTTCGACTTCTTGGATTACCGCAACTGCTGTTGAAACTATTGAATTTGCATGATTTGCTATTTTTGTCAAAGTCGATACTTTTGGAATGTAAGTTTTTCGAATTGCCCACATCTGTTTGTGGATAGCGGAAGACGTCATTGTTTCGGAAAGGTCAAATGCGATTAACTTGTCTTCTGCGATCGAATCCTGATCGGACGGATTGCTAAATATGAATGATTTGTCATAGATGATGGCTGTCGTGAAAGGTACTGCATTTGCAACAATGAATGTAAACTTATGATTAGTTGAATCATCTGTGAAATCGCAATCAATCAAACCCTTTACTAGCAGATTGGATGTTGCTTCAGTATTGACAATTGTAAAAAGTTGAGTGCTTAGTACCCCCCTATGATTCTTATAAAAAATATTGTTGCCAGAATAGTTAAGAATGGGGTTAATTACGAACAGGTGAGAATCAAAAACGGTAACAACTGACTCTTTATAGGAGAGGGCAGTTAACATGAATGGATTGACCTTATATGACCTGGTTGGATTAGATGCTCGTTTAACTTGCTGAGAGTTATGATCAGGAAAAACTCTACTCACTATTGCATGCCTTGATAGAGCTTTTACTATTTTGACTGGGACGTCGATTTGTGAGCAAACGACAATTTCGTCATACACACATGCGCTATTTTTAAGTAGTGATTCGACGTTTTCCAAGAAAATATCCTGTACTGGATTTGAATAGTAGGTGAATAATACTGATTTCACTTGAGAATTTTACTTTTTCTTATTTATTGACACCGTAAACTTGTCTGAGGTATTTAGTATTATACTGTAAATAGCATACTAGATTTAGTCATTGAAAAATTATTATCAAACGTTAGGGGTTGCGGAAAATGCGTCTCAGGCAGAAATAAAAAAGGTTTATCGAAAGCTTGTGACCGAACACCACCCTGATAAAAACGGCGGAAGCAAGGAATCAGAGGATAAATTCAAAGAGATCGCAGAGGCATACGAGACTCTAGGTAATGAGACCAAACGCAAAGCCTATGATGATTCTCGTAGACCTAGAGGACCTCACAATAATTTTTACGATAGCTTCCAAGACTTTTCATTCAGTGGAAGGCGTGCGGATTTCAAGAACTTGACTCATACGGTTGATAAGTGGGCATCAATCAAGGATCTGATGGAAGGTTGTTCGTTTGAAGTACAGTACTCAATAAGCAAAAACGTTGGAGGCTCGACCAGTTCCGAGTTGAAGAACGTAAAGGTGATAGTCAACTTGTCAGAAAACGGCTATCCTATCGCATTTGAAAATGGTCGATACTGCATTCTGTTAAAGATTAGAGGTGGAGGTTCCGTGCAAGAGGCCAACGAGACGGATTTTTTCGGCAGAACCAAAAAAATGCTAGTGACCGGTGACTTGGTAGTCAGAGTAAACATTGACACGCTAGGCCTTGAGATTGATCAAAGCGATCTTGTTCAAAAAATTGAGCTCTCACTGCATGACGTTTTATTCAATGAAGAGACCCTATTGGAGAGTCAACTTGGTAAGAAATATCGTATAAAATCTTTCAACCGGGACACCCTTAATGATATTACTGTCAGAATACCCAATCAGGGGTTGGTCTCTGCCTTTGGCAATAGAGGCAATTACATATTCAAGATAATTGTGACCAAGCCGGATTTTTCAAAAATTAGTGAAGAAAAACTACAGATTTTAAAAGACTTGCTACTCGACTTTAATAAATAATGATAGTACTGCTCACCTTATATGAAAGGGGGCACGTATAAATAATCAAAAAAGTCGAATTACGTTGAGTAATACTAAAATCGCTAACCTAAACCAAACGGTCGTTCCTGAAAATTCGGTGTTCATCATTGAACGAATTAACGAGGCCGTTACTGTAACTAAAGAAACTAACGGTGACGTTATTCTTGAAGGTACTGCTGCCGTTTTTGGCGTCGTAAACGAAAATAATCGTGTATACGAAAAGAACGAATACTTACCTCACTTACAGTATCTAAACAAGAAGATTGAAGAGCGCAGACTCTTTGGTGAACTTGATCATCCACAAAAATTTGATATTTCTCTAGCTAACGTATCTCACGTAATCGAAGGTCTTAGTTACGATGAAGGTTCTAATAGCGTAAAGATTAGACTACGTCTTCTTGACACTCCATGTGGAAAGATCGCAAAGACTCTAGTTGAATCAGGCTGCACAACCTCAGTATCGTCTAGAGCGGCAGGTAATGTTGACCAGAACGGTAAAGTTAAGCTACATAAGATTTTTACTTACGATCTAGTGGCTGAACCTGGTTTCTCACAAGCTTCACTATCTCAAGTATCTGAAAGCTTACAAGGCAGCTTCTCAGCGATTTTTGAATCTTTAGATAATCTAAAGACTACTGCGATTACCAACAAATTAACGGATATTTCTGAAAACTTCAATTTTGAAGATTCTGTGAGAATCTATAAAATAAATAATTCTGAAACAACACCTAAACAAAATAATACACAGCAAATGGCTAATGAGTTTGTAACAAAAGACGAGATGAACCAATACTCTGAATTGGTTAAAAAGAAATTCTCAGCTTTACAAGAGAGCATCTCTAAAAACAATAAAGGTCTTCAAAAGATCTCTGAAAACGCTTCAACTGGCGAATCTCCAGTAGTTTCGAAAATGGTTGAGTACGTAAACTACTTAGCTGGCGAAATGGAAAGCCTAGTTGAATATACTAACTATCTTTCAACAATGTTGAATCAGAGCGTTAACTACACTGAACACGTTGCAGAAAAAGTAAACAACGTAATTGATTACTCTGATTACTTAGGAGACAAAGTTCAAAAGAACATTGCTTACTCTGATTACTTAGGACAAAAAGTAAACGAAACAGCCAATTATGCTGAATACGTTGCAGAAAACGTTGAAAAGACAGTTGAATACGCAAACTACCTAGCTGAAAACGTTGATCTAAGCATTCAATACTCTGAGCACGTTGCAGAACATGCTGAAAACGGTATCAAATTCTCTAACTACTTAGCTGAGAATCTTGATACAGCGATCAAATACTCTAACTACTTAGGAGAAAATTTAGATAAAGGTATCAAGTATTCTAACTACATCGTTGAAACTTTGAATGAAAAAATGATTCCTGGAGCAACGGCTAAAACTCGTTCTCTATTGGGAGAGGTTAAGAAATTAAACGAAAGTGCTGATTTTGAAATCTCTGAAACTTCATCAGTTGACGATCTAGTTAATGCAGTTGACGGTATTTTAACTCATATTAAATCTAACACAGCAAACGCCGTATTGGAAGGTAAATACCCTTTCTTGAAATTGTTAAACGAAGCTAGAAAACAAGCTTTCTACAACTTGGATCAAGAGTCTAAAACCGCAATCGTTGAGACTATGAAAGGCGCTATCTTCTTCACAGAAGACGAAGTAGTTAACATCATGGAAGCTGTTCTTAACAAACAAGTTGAAAACACTCCTAACTACGTTAAATTCATGCCTGCTCAATACAAAGAGCTATACGAAAGCATGACAGACGGTGAAAAAAATTGGATTTCAGCACAAGCTAACAACATGTCGTTGAACACTCCATACCAAGTTAAAGCTTTCTGGGATTCACGTAATCTTAGAGGAATTAGTGAAAGAATTGCTACCCAAGCAAATATAAATAATCAAACAATTAACGAAAACCAAGGTAAAGAAGGTTATGTCTCGTTAAAACAAGTCAATGAAAGTCTAAGAGGCTACTCTAATTCTTACATTGAAATGCTCCAAAGAAGAGCACAAAACTAAAAAAACATTTTAAAACAAAATGGCAACAAAAATTTTCAAAAGATTGAATGACTCTTCAATCAAAGAAACATGGGCTCCAGTTTTAGAAGGTTATGGCGCAGACATCAACGCTCGTCCTTGGTTAGTTGACTTAGCTCACAACCATGCTATCTTCGATAACGCAGGTGCTATCAACGAGTCTTCGGTTGCTCCAGGATTATTCCTACAACAACCAGGTTCAATTAGCGCAATGGGCGCTATTTCAGCTCCAACATCTACAATGACTCCATTCTCAGGTGGTGGTGCTACTAAAGCAGGTTACGGTTCAACTGTATCAGGTTCTGGTGATAAATTCCCAAGCCTTTTACCAGTAGCTATCCAAGTTGCTGCTAAAACTATCGGTTTCGACCTAGTTGGTGTAGTTCCTATGGATTCTCCTGTAGGTTTCCTACCTTACCTAGATTACGTATACCAAGGTGGTAACGTCGACAAACAATACGAGCCATTCCTAGTGAAGCTTACTGGCGCGGTATTAGCAGGTTCTGCTGGTACAGGTTTGATCGCATCAATCACTGCAGGTACTATCTACGGTATCGATGGAGCTCTAACTGATGACTTGATCATCCAATACGTTGGAAGATCTCGTGTTGACGGTACTCCTATCTTCAAAGTAATCTCTGCTACTGATTCAGCTACTAACTCTATCCAAGACTACTTAACTACTGGTTCTCCAGTTCTTAAAGCGGTTTCTGCGATCAGCTCTGGTGCTTACTCAGTAACTGGTTCTGCTCTATTCACTTTCTCAGGTTCTGAGAAATTCGAATTAGTTTCAGCTCTTGAAAACCATATCTCTGGTTTCACTTCTCTAAGTGATAACGAGTGGACTGGTACAGGTTCAACTGAAGCTACAGACGTAGACGGTCCTTTCTTAGGCGCTACTGGTTCTCAAGCTAACTTTGGTGGAATGACTCGTGCTAACGCTGAGGTTTCTAAATTCCGTCAAATGGGTCTTCGTATGTTCACTAAGTTCATCGAAGCTAAAGGCGACCAAGTTGCTATCTCTGCAACAGTTGAGCAAATCCAAGATCTTAACAGAGTTTGGAATTTCGACGTAATCTCTATGTTAGAAAACGTAGCGGTTAACGAACTTGCTCAATCTATCAACAAGAAATTGGTTGACAGAGTATTAACTTTAGGTGCTACTCACAAAACTGCTCTTGAAGCGGTTGAAGGTTCTAACATCTGTAACCTTGACCTAACTGTAGGTTCAACTGGTTTCGAGAACATCTCAACACTACAACGTCGCGTTGTAACCAAAATCCTTGAAATGGCTAACTTGATCTATCACAGAGGTCGTTTCGGTGCTGGTACTTACATCGTAACTAACGGTCGTGTTGCATCTGCTCTTGCTGATGTTGCTGGTTACTCTTTCGCTCCATTCAACAACGATCTACCTTCTACTCCAGGTCAATTGTATCCTGCAGGTAAAGTACATGGTTTAACCATCTACGTAGATCCTAACTTGTCTTTCAGCGATAACCGTATCCACATCGGACGTAAAGGTGCTGACGAAGAACCAGGTGTTAAATTCTTACCTTACATCATGGCTGAGTCTCTTCAAACTATCGCAGAGGGAACTTTCTCTCCTAAGATCGGTATGAAGTCTCGTTATGCAATCACTGAGGCTGGATGGCATCCTGAAACTCAATACATCACTATGGAAGTAACTGGCCTAGGCGTATTGACTGGTTCAACTCGTCCTTCTGCTTCTTACTAATCGTAATAACGAAACAGGACAATAACAGAAGGCTCTCCAATGGAGAGCCTTTTTTTTGTTTTTATGATTCGAGCTCAAATAAATAATATTCCTAAAGACAACATAAAATAATAAAACAAAATGAGCAAATCAGTTCTAAGCTACGGCGAGTTTCTTCTTGAAAAGAAGGCAATTGATCAACAAATGGCTGACCTTCCTAAAGGTAAAGGTTCTAAGTCTAACAAGTCAGTAGACACTAACACTTCAGATCTTCCTAAAGGAAATGGTAAAACGATCAGCAAATCAGTTAAGCCTGAAATGTCTGACCTTCCTAAAGGTAAAGGTAAAGCTATTAACAAAACGGTTGACGAAAAAACTTCTAAATTACCTACAACTAAAGGTAGCGCAATCAAGAAAGAAGTTGAACCTAAGATGGCTAAATTAGTTATCAAAGGAAAGACTATCAACAAGAATGTTGAGCCTGGCATGGCTAAAATGCCTAAGTAATAAAAAAGCGATCCTGAAATGAAAGATCAAAACAAGCATAGGGCTCAGTCCTTTCAAGCTTATGTGGTCCAGGAAAATTCTCTTAAAGATTTGGTCGGAAAGACCGATGATGAGGAATTGGATTTGGACGATGCGAGAAGCATTGGAAAGAAAATCTCTAAAATGAAGGGAGAAGACCGTAAGAAGTACGTTGGAATCGTTAATTTCATGGGAGCTTCTTGCAGAATTTACAATGAAATTTGGGCTAACTACAAGCCAGTTGACCCAACTAGAAAGAAATCTAACCGTGGAAAAGAATTCCAGGGAGAAAAAGAAATTGGATAATAATTGGCAGAGCAAGGCGTAATAGCAGAATCAATAATCAGTTTCGCAATCACTTGGAAGAACCCAGGAAAAGGTCAACAACCTATATGGGATCAAACTAAGCAATCGATTGAGATTCATGAAACTGACGTGTATCCTGACTTAAAGTACAGCTCAGCATACGGTGCTCCACAGTACGTAAAGTACACATCAGGGTCTCTTCTAAACGAACTAATTGTTGAAATCAATAAGATAATTGATGCAAAAATAGCAATGATGAAGAAGGATCAGAAAAAGGAAGAACCTGCTAAGAACGAGGCAGAGCTTCCAGCTGGACCAGACGCACCAAAAGCATTAGGCCCAGGAAAAGAAGATGAAGACGATGATTCTGATCAGAAAGCTCTACCTGCCGGACCTGATGCTCCTAAACAATTAGGTCAAGGCTCTTCTGGAGGTGCCCTAGTTAAGTACGAGCAACCCCAACCGCCTGCTGTGATAGACAATAAGCCAAAAGCAAATGATGAACCTGAGGTGAAGCCTGAGGAATCTAAGCCTGCTGAGCCTGGAGACTATGCATACACAGTAGTCGTTCGTGGAGACAAATTAAGATTCATTGAAGGTCAACAAGAACGCGGAGCTTACTCGGCTGGCGTTAAGTTCCTGTATAAAATATCGAATAATCTAACAAAGAAGGTGTCAGGCGAACAGGTTGACAATAAGCCAAAGATTTGGGCAGAAATTTCAATGAGCGGGGCTTTCGGTAGCAAATTTAAAATGGCATTTGATGAATTCAACGAAAAGGAGTTTAAGTTTGGCGGAAATTTACTTGCTCAAATACTTCCATCAATTGAATTAAGCTTTACCCCTGAAATTAATACAGTGTACTCAAAGGAAAAACCTGAACTCGACTTAGCTGACGTTATCAAAGCAACAAACATAACTCTTGGAAACAAGTCTACTTCTGAAATCAAGTCGATTCAAAAGCAAATACAGAAAGAACTGGCCGCTAGAGAACCTGATCAAAAAGAAAAGGCTCCTGATAAACAAGTGGATCAGGATCAGAATAAATAACTAAAAAATAAAAGACATAAGATGGCAGGTCTACCACATTTTAAAAATTCAACAGCAGGTCCCGGTAAGTACGAACCTATTTACCTTAACCAGTTCGAGGTTATCATTACCCCGCCACCTGCCGTGTCTGGAAAAATTGGTTTCGGTAATAATCTAATGCTTGAACACGTATTGAAAGTGACTAGCTTACCAGAATACGCAGGTTCAGGATCAGCGGTAGTTATCCAAAACTATAAATTCTCACAAAGAACTTACGCACCAGCAAAACCAGCTCAAACATATCACCAATTCACAATTGATTTTGAAGTCAACTTGAATAATTCTAACGATATGTACATTTACAATGCATTAAGAGCATGGGCTGATCTAATTTACAACCCACTAACTGGTCGTCAAGGTCTAAAAACTGATTACGCTGATGCTAGCATTCAAGTAACTCAGTTCAACCGAGCAGGTCTAATCTTTAGAGATTTTATGTTCTCGCCAGTATTCATTGGACCAAACAAAATGACAGAAACCGTTCTTGATTACACAAGTGAAGGTATCTATAAATTAACTGTACAATTCACAGCTGATTCTTATACAGAATCACGAATTGGACAATAAAAATAATCATCTAAAGGTATGGACATGTTCAACACTAAAGACAGACGTAATCCTTCAATGGATGATTACATGAATCCTAAGAAACCTAGTTTCGGAGGCCCAAATTCAAAGAAAGACTTTGATACATCAAAAAGAGAAACATTGAAAGGCTACCAGCGAGTAATCGACAGAAATGCCGATTTTGAAGGTGGAAAATTCAATCATAATTATGACCCAACTTGGAAGGCAGTAACTCGTGACCTAATTTCAAGAACGGCAAAGAAAAAACCATTTGACCCAATGTACGCAAAACCAACAATCGCAACAGTTGACGCTGTTGAAGAAGGAAAAATCCTTCGCTTTGAACAATTCGTTAACGAAGACTTCAACATGTTCGCTGAAGCAGAAGAAGAAATGCCAGCAAACGATGACATGCCAACTGATGACGATATGCCGTCTGACGAGCCAGTAATCGATGAAGAACAATTAGCCACTTTGATGGAAGAGTTCGGAGATGATCTTAAAGACATCATCGAAGACATCGCTGAAAAGATGGAAATGGCAAAAGAAGACATTTGCGATCTATTATGTGCAGCAGTTAAGAAACTTTGCACAGAAGAAAGCGATGAGGACGAAAACCAGGACGATGACGATAACGCTATCGGAGACGACGAAAACCAGGACGAAAACGCATAATTAGATGATGCTCAAATTATTTGAACAATGGTTAGCTGAGGAAGATATGGCAACTTCTCCAAAAAAGGAGGAGCCGGCTAATTCTGCGAAACCTGGTTCTTATAAGCTTACAATCACAGCAGACGGAAAATCATTTGAAGTTGAAGGAACTAGCGATAGCGAATTCACGACAAAAGAAATGATCTCGTTTAACGTGATAAACTCAACTAATCCTAGCATTAAAGGCGGTGCAACCATTGCAATTTCGCCAAAAGCGGATAAAGATGGAGATTTCGATATTGTTGCAGTTAATGACAAGAATAAACCGGAAGATGCATTGATTTATTCAGGAAAGGTTGAGAAAGTTAAAGCATAAAATCTGAATTAATAAAATACGAAAGGGGCTTAATGCCCCTTTTTTATTGTTTCTACTCCCGAAAGTTCTCCAATTTCAAAATCTCCGTCTATTAATTTGGGAACAAATTCGATTGTTCCATACGCGGTATTTAGAAACTTGATCGTGTTGTTGATATTGCTAACGCTGAGTCCAGCATTAACGTAAATTATTCGGTTGTACTTACGATTCCTAACATTGATCGCTTTATCAATTAATTTCTTAATCTCATAATTTATTAGGAATGCTTGGATTTTATTCGGCACAAGTATTTCGTGATCGAATTTCTCCTTTATTATTTTATTCACATTTAGTAAATAATCGCATTTCTGCTTTTTATTAAAAGCTTGAATGAACTGCTTTTGATCTCGTACGAAAACTATCTCTAGCTTTCTTTCTAATGAATCGATCATAGGGTTTCTGGGTCGATTTTTTTGACTTCAACGCCAGCTCTTCTTAAGAACTCAAGGCCGGCAATATCTCGGTATTCTTCCAAATATACGACTCTTTTGATTCCCGCCTGTAAAATTAATTTGCTACAATCTGTGCATGGAGAGTAAGTAATATAAAGAGTAGCGCCTTCACTACTTTGAGTCGATTTAGCAACTTTAGCCAGTGCATTGGATTCAGCGTGCAAAACGTACCATTTAGTTTGGTACTCTTTGAATGAACCGTCCTCATGGTTTATTGCAATCTCACATTCATTTTCAAAACCGGAAGGCGTGCCGTTGTAACCATCAGCGATGATCGTATTGTTCTTCACGATTAGAGCTCCAACCTTTTTACGAATTGCATGAGAAAGGCCTGACCAAGTTTGGGCCATTTTGATGTAGGTAACATCAATTAGATGCTGCCGCTGTATGCTAGTTGAGTTAATTGACATTCGTATCGTCTTTTAGTTTTTCAAAAATCCATTTCAAAAGATCATTGTCCTGTTGGAAAAGTACAAGTTCATTAGTTTGACCAGTAGAAGCTGCGAATACAATACTAAAATCTTGACTTGGAGATCCGTCTATTTCTATTAGATCTGTATTTACTGACGGCAGCGAAGCTGGCACAAAGTCTGAGCTAATCATCCTTTGAGCTAAATCATAGTGTCTATCGTAAACATGATAAGAATTTGCAACATGAGTATATGTGCCAAGTTCAAGATCCGGATAGATTTCCTTTAGATGAGCGTGAATTTGCATTTGCAAAGAACAAAAGAAAGCAACGTCCGTCGGAGTACCCCAAATCGCATCATTACTTCTCATATAGACGCTCATGTATAGCTTATTTTGACGAATGTGAAGATTTGCGTACATTGTGCATACAAAGTCCTTATTTGTCAAGTATTGATGAGTCGGTTTGTTAAAGTGAAGAATTGCTTGACGAGTATTCGAATCATTCATTAAGCTTTGAATTGCCCATTGATATTGAGTAAGCCCGTGATTATTCTTTTCGTTAAAAATTAAATTTCCATAGGCAGAATTAGCAGTTCCGTCTGGGTTCTGAATGGTTTCCCAAAACTTTGCCCATTTTGAAATGAATGCTACGTCATTTCTACCGGCATAATACCATAGAAATTCAGCAGCGATGTACTTTTGCTGGGAGCCTCTAACTTCATTTTCGTAAAGACATTGGGCTGGATCTTCAACAACAATGGCAACATCAAGCAATTCTTTACTAGTAGTGCCCCTGGCATTATTGATCATCCCGTTCTGCAATAGGTACTCAATTGACTCTTTGTATGCTTGGGCAAAAGTGTGCCCCTTAAATGTAATCATAATTTGGAAATAATACTATTCAAATATAATACTAAGAAAATGAGAAAAGGTTAGCCTAAACGATCTTTAGGTCAGAAAAATGATCAGTATTTTCAACCTGTATCTTGGTATCAAAATACTCTTCAGGTAAAGGATCATGAGAAATAACAAAAACTGTCATTCCGTACTTTTTAGCAAAAGTTTTCAAAAGGTCGACTACTCTGAATATTGAATCAACGTCTAGTGAAGAAAACACTTCGTCCAAGAAGAGTAGATTTACTTTATTATGTTTTAGTTTAATTAATTCGAGTATACAGAGTAAAACAATTAGATTCATCTTCTTTTGTTCACCAGCTGATAGAGAGTCTGGAGAAACCTGCATCCCTAAATGAGTTATTATTGGATTGAATTCCAGATCGAATTCAAAGGCGAATTTAAACTCTAGAACTTTAGCAGTCTTTAGTATCTTCTTATTTAGTAATGGAATGATTTGACTCATTAGCATCTTCTTCATGCCATTGTCTGATAGAATCATTTCCATTTCTTGTGAAACTTTCAACTTTTCTTGGCGGTCCAATAGGCTAGAACTCGAGGTTTGAATCTCTGCTTTGATGCTATTGATGACCTCGGTCAAATGCTTATCCGACGTTTGAGTACCCTGTCTACTCAGCTCAGATATTTCACGTTTAGCGGCTGTGATTTGAGCCTCAATTTGATAATACTTTCCTTTCGCTTCGCTAGATTCATTCTCTACCGAAGATAAGGTCTTTTCGTGAGCTTTGATTTTTTCCGCTATTTCAGGAAATGTTGATTCCTGTTCAATCTTTTTTGCAACAAGTTTGTCCTTGATTTGAGAATGAACTTCATCAGTTAAGTCAGAAAGGCAATGAGGGCATTTATTCTTATTGTAAATGTCAAGCTTCTTTTGAATTTCAGAAATGTTTGCTCTAACTGTGCTTAATTTTTCCTGTTCGGTTCGAATGTTTTGCCTAATTTCAGAAATCTTACCTGAAAAGCTGCTAGCTTCAGCATGAGCGGACTTTTTATCGTTCAATAGTTGGTCAAGTGCTGAGTTTAACTCCGTTATCTTTGCATCATTGCTCGTCTTTATCTCAGATTTCAGGGCTTCAAGTTGAGAAATTGAAGATTCTAATAATCTTTGATTGCTGGCAATTGAAGATTCAAGTGGCAGAATTTCTCCCTTAATCTTTTTAGACTCTTCTTTTGCGACCTTTGACATGTCATTGACTATGTCTAGCCCGAATATTTTATCAATGATTTGACGCTTATCTGCTGGGCTCAGTTTGACAAAGCTCTTGAAATCGTTAACTGACAGGCTGATCGTGTTTGAGAAAACGTTAAACGGTATCTTGGTCAATTCGTCTTCAATGAATTCATCAACTCTTCGTTTGTCCGGCAAGTTGTACTCAACTCCGTCTATTGAAAGTTTAGAAAAGTTAGGTTCAATTCCTCTCTCGATGTCTATTAATTGGCCGTTTCCGGTAACGAACTTAATTTGAGTATAGGCATTCTTATTGATACGATTTGGAATTTCCTTTGTCTTACGAATCGCTGATTTACCGTATATTGAAACGGTCAATGCATCGGAAATCGAAGATTTACCGCTACCGTTTTTACCCTGTACAAGGATTAATCGCGGATCGTCTGTGAATTTAAAGGTCTGCAATTTATTGCCGTACGAGCAGATGTTTCTAAAAGAGAATTCTTGTATCTTCATGATTAAAAATAAGTAAGTTCGCTATTTGCGCCAACATCTTGAGTTGTATAAAACTTATAGAGTTTAGACTCGCTATCGTATTCCCAAGTGATATTAGGTAATTCGCTTCGGCGATACAATGAGCCAAATCCCAATAGTATTGCATGAGATGAGACACTTAATAGTTTAGTTGGATTCGCCACCTCAATTAAAATGGCTTTGAATTGTTCTGACGATATTAGTCCTCGATCCAATCTCTCTTGTAGATCAAGTTCAGCAATCTTAGCCGCAAATTGGCGTTCCTTTTCAAGGCCGTCAGGATTAACGAATAATTTTTGGCCCAAATTGGCATCGTTTTTATCAATCAGGATCTGAAGCTTTTGACTAACTGGTAACCACGCACAAAACTCAATGACCGAATCTCTATAAAGAGGAGCAGACGTAAACACGCCGAACTCTTTATCATTAATCGGTTTTACATAGAGGTTAGATAAAATCTTGGGTGTTCTACTCATGTGATCCTTCCTGTTTTACAATATTATGAATTTCTACAAACTTTCTAGCAAGATCCGTTTTGAATGTTTGAGAATATTCCTTTGACTTAAGAAAACTCTTGAAAATATCAATTACGTTGAATTGATCTTCTGGATTAAAATCAACTCCAGCCGTTTCCTCTTTAACTTGGTCAACATACGTAAAAAATTCAATCTTACGGTGTGTTGATTTAGAGACAGCTTCAATGAATCGAGTAACTGGGAACTTATTGACGAAATTCACGCTTATCATCACATCAACGAAAGCATTGCTTAAATTTGAAATGACTTGCTCTACTGGCATCTCTAAAAGCTCGTAAATATCAAACTTCTTGTAAACTGGAGACTGGGTATTTTCAACGAACCTTTCGACGATTGAATCCTTGGTTAAGGATAATTCATAAAAGCCTTTAACGTTATCTCTATCTCCACGGTCCATTTGATATGGGGTTCCAGTATAGAGAACGTTTTTAAATTCTTGACGATGATGAATGTGTCCAGCATAAACTCTCTTATAAGAGGACAACATATCAACTTCGATTCCATGCTCAACCTTTGTCCATTTGTTGAAGCGGAGCCCCTTGATGTCAGCATGACAAACAATATATTCGCACAAATCTTTATGATCGGTTATGATCTGATTAATTCGATTGACATCCTCAACCCAAGGTAACATCAAGAAGTTATGAGTTCCGTTGATTGTTAGAATTTCAGGATTTTCAAAAACGTGAATGTTGTCAGCAATATGAGAAATTGACTTGAGTGAATGAACTACATTTCGGTCTTTGTAGTAAACATCGTGATTGCCAATAATGATGTAGATTCCCCTTTTGAACTTTTGAGCAAGCTTCTTGAATATGGTCAAGGCTTCGTCATGGATTCTAACATTGATTGATTCTCTAGAATGAAAAATATCCCCTTCTAAAAAGAGGATGTCTCGATCTTCATCAAAGTCTTCATCGACCTTTTTCAATAAAAAGTCCAGTAGAAAGTCCTTTTGAATCTGGAGCCATTCTATTGAATTGTTTTTTATTCCAAGGTGAAGATCTCCAACTAAAGTTATTTTTCGGATATTAGTTAGTTTCATTTAGAATATTTTATAGTTCTTGCCGGTATTATCTAGAAAACCGTACTTATTGTTTAATTCTACCAATAAAATCTCCTTATTGTCATAGCTTAATTGGTCGAATATTTTTTTGTACTCCATGTTTATCAATGAAGAGATTGAATCAAGTACATGGATTGGATTTATGAAGACGTTGCCGGTTGCACCGTTTGATAATCCCAAATTTAAAATCTCAAAAAGTTCGTTGATCTCTGGCTTAGTGAATTTCTTTTTATCAGGTTCATTTCCGAGTATAGTCTTCACCCTCGAATTAGATTGGATGAATTCATATATGTCTCGTTGAACTATCTTAAGATCGAGGCTTTCTGAGAACTTTTCCGGATCGTACATGTGATAATCTGGAGATCCGCTGTCGAGCTTTATCTCAGAATTACTTGGCCTTGGAGAACCTTCATCCTCATCATCAGAGGTGTCTAATCCAAAGTTATATGTATTATTAAATATTTTGTCGTTTTTCTTTAGATCTGCATAAGCAGCTCTACGTCTTTCTAGCTCATCATCATCGTAATCTTCAGTTAGAAGATGGTCATCTAGTAGATCTTCATCGTCGCCTTCAAATAAAAAATCATCATCATGAGAATTCAACGAATTAAAATCGTCATCTTCTAGGCGGGCATCGTTTTGTCTAGGTATCACATTATTTGTGTTTTTTTAAATTGAATTGAGCAGATCATCGTAATCGCTTGGCGATTTGTATTGAGGAGCTGGTCGATTCATGGCCTCTTCCATTGTAATTAAGTTTGGAGGTAAGGTCGTTGTTTGAACAGTATGGTACTGAGTTCTCATTTGATTTTCAAGAGACTGCGTATCATCGTCATCTGAATAAAATTCAGAAGCTGGATCAGTTTCTTCGGTCAATTTCGCGAATTCGTAACTCATTCTAAACATTTTAAAGCTTTCAGTGTATCCACCATCGCGGTTCGCAATCAATTTGATTTTCATGCGCTTTTCCATCGGTCCTCTAATCAAACCGAACAGGGAGTCAACTGTGTGTACCAAACCGAAAGATTCAGCAATGTCTGACATACTTAGATCCTGATCATCTACTGCATCTCTTTTGATTTGAGTTGCAGTGATAATACACCATTCATTTCTGATTGCAACAGCTCGTAGCTCTTCTGAAATGACCTTGATTTTTTCATAAACGTTTCCTTGTTCTCTCATTGGCCTCATCAAGTTGATGTAATCCACAACTATTACTGTGAATTTTTTGCCGGTATTTTGCTGAACTTTTAGAAAGTAATTTTCAACATCAATAGCTGAAGCAGTTCCAGTTGGAAATTCTTTTACTATTAATTCTCCAAGAGTAGGAACTGTGCTCTTTAAGTTGGCCATTTTACCGGCAACTTCTGCAGTTTGAGTATTATCTAGCATTGAATCATAGTCTTTGAATGGAATATCCAAAATCATTGATCCAAGGCGTTTCATATACTTTCTATCGGATAGCTCAAGAGTTGCGATTCCGACATTACATCCTGAAACAAACGCTCTACCTGCAATATTAGAAAGCACCATTGATTTACCTACCTTAGGTCGGCCTTGGAAAACTACCAAAGTTTTTGGATTCCAACCTCCGCCTAATGTCTTATCAAAAAACTTGAATCCACTTGGGTTACCGATTTTTGATAGTTGAACGTGATCTATTGGATTGAAAAAGTTTAGTCCTGATTCGGCATTCGTGAAAGAGACGTTTAATTTTTCATTGAATTTTTCTCTAACTTCATTGGTGATCAATTCAACATTTTCTGGATTAATCTCAGTTGTTTTTAAATAAGAGAGAACGTCAATTACTGACGCATTTAGATTCTTATAAAATATGAATGCTTTTGTGTACTTAAATAGAAAATCGTAGTTATAGCTGGACAAATCAACTGCGAACAATGCATTAAATTTTGCTTCAGGGATGTCTAAGTTTGAAAGATTGCAAAGTTCTCTAAGTTCATTTCTAGTTGGAACTTTTGAGTATTCAACAAAAAACTTTTTAGCAACTCGATAGACTCTCTGTAACGTATCATCATTGAAATAATGGGCTTTAACTAAAGGCAAGATTTCACGTTTGTCCATTGAATCATAGTTCTTTGGCTTTATCACGACATCTCCATCGTCTTCGGTTAAAACAAAGTTAAAGATTATTTTTTCGAGAAGCTCAATGTTCTCTTTGAAGTCTATCGTCATATTTTAATTATTCGAAATTGTGTAAAGTTTTAAAAATTCGAGTTGGCTAATTACTAGATTTTCTCCAGATTTGACCAAACTACCATCTTCTATCATGTCTTTCATAATAAGTTTTATCCTATCACGAAATTCATCATCGTTCATCTTATCGTTAAAAACGTATTTTAGAGTTTTTGTTGAAAACTTTAGATCCTCTGGGTCTAGTTTTCTGGACTTACTTTCAGAAACTCTAATTAGGTATGAAGCTATATCGAACACAAAGTCCTGCCTAGTTGGATATGCTGGCAGGGCAATGTGAGCTTCAAGAGAATATTTAAGAGGAGCTAGCGCGCTCAGTTTAAAGGTCATTATCCGAATCTGTTAAGTCTTCTAATTCTTCTGTTTCCATGTTATCGATTCCATCCTGAGTTTCCGGAAACTTAAAGGTTGGCTTGATTACCTTTTCATCGAGTTCAGTCAAAACCTCGTTGGTGAAAAGTCTTGCTGAGAAAAATTCCTTGACTGGAACAGCGTCACCGTTATGTCTAACAATATAAGTTTTACCCAATTTTTTGGGTAAGAAGTAAAAAGTCTCTCCATCTACTTCAAACTTAGAACATAGTTCAGCTTCGTCAGATTTAAGCTTAGCGAATTCTTTCTCCGTTAATTTATTACCTCTACCGACTCCGCAATTTTCCCAACTAACGTATTGTTCTAAGCCAACGAACGGATTCATACCCTTATGAAAAGAGATATGGAACTCGATATCGATAGGTCTAGCCAAACGGTTCTTTTTAGTTTTAGAACGAACGATAATTCCAGTAGTTGTCTTAGCCTCATCTCTCAGAGTTCCTTTACTCAACATCAAGATAATTGAGGCAGAGAATTCTGGACCTCCACCACCTGACATACCCTTTGGAGTATATTGATCCATTGAGGCATAGGTGTGATTAGTGAAGATGAAAGGAATCTTGTAATTTGAAAGATCCAAGGTCAATGACTTAAACAGTGATCTCATTTCTTTTGCACGAAGACCCATGTCTGCCGCATTTTTACCCGCATCCATATCACGTTTGCTCTTATCAGTATCTAACATGCCGACTGAATCGACAAATAGTGCAATCTTAAGGCCTGGGTTTTCTTTGATCGTTTCGATTAGATCATTCACAAAAAACTTAACCTCACTGATCATACCCATACGAAGGTATTTTAATTTAGATAAATCTACTCCAAATTTCAAGTAGTCACTAGAATCGATTGCACCTTCGGTATCAATGTAGATTACCATATAGTCTTTCTTTTGAAGCTCGCGAACCGCGTTTAGGCAAAGAAATGTTTTACCTGCTCCAGAATCTCCAGCAATACCGATGCTTCTGGTGTTGGGATAACCTCCGAACACTGAGCCTGACATTTGAGCGTTTAGCAAGTAGTTTCCAGTTGGAATATACTCTTCGATGTCTGAGAATCCACGAATCTCAATTTTAGATTTGACTTTCTTTTCGAGCAAGTCGTTAAACTTGGCGAATGCGTCCATTGTTGATTTTGCCATGTGTATAAAAATTAATCTTTAGTATCTTTTACAAAGGATACTGAATTGGATTTAGTTGAAATATGAAACTAATAAAAATGAACCCGCTAAAATAGTAGAGTCCGGAAAGTCTCCATTTACTACTTGGTGAAAGCCTACCTTTTTGATAGATGAGCTTTCCTTTGTGAAATGGTCTTTTGATAAATTTCTTGTGAATTCAAGAACTGATTTGCTTGTAATATCGACTCCGTAACAGTGCATCTTGCATGACATTGGTGAGCTAGTTTGAATGTCTCCCAAATAATAAATGCTATTTTCGGTGAGCCCTAATTCGTCAATGTTCAAGCCGGCTTCTTCAATTAGAGCACGACATACGCTATCGTATGGAGTTTTATCAAGATCAGGATTGACGGTGTCAATGATCAAGGATTCGGTTTGAGAATCCGATACTGGATTTAGATAATCTAGTACATAAATTGACTTAATTGAGTTTTCTGAGGACTTTTCAAATGGAATTAGGCAAATGTAGTCAAGATCGTCAGCCAAGTATTGATTAGAGTGCTGATCCTTGGTCAAGGTCAGTACATTGAATCTACCTAATTTGCTGGTTTCTTTTGAGATTAGCGGCTTATTCATTTGGAGTTGTCTTCTTTTTAGCGTCACCAGCTAATGCCTTCTTCATGGTTTTCTTGATAGCATCGACTGTTACGTTATTATTTATATAGTTTGATAGTTTGGTCAAAAACTCTTCCTTGTTCTTTGAATTCTGATACATCATCTTTAGTAGAGTTTTACTCGGCAGCTTAATTCGAACTGATAAGTTTAAATCGGTGTCCTCGAGTGAAAACATTCCAAATAGATCTCCAGGATCGACATCTAACTGAAATTTTGATGGAGCTTGTACAATTTGAGCGGGCTGACCACTAAGAATAGGTTGAGGAGCTTGTGCCTTAATTTCATCTACAAATTCAGTAGGAATATCTTTTGAAACTTGTACATCTTCTGACAAAGAAGGAATGTAGTTAATTGATCTAATTTCATCAAACGATAATGGGTCTTGCCCATCAGTTATCATCATTAAATTAGATGAAACTAGGTCAGTATCGATCTGAGAACCATCTGACAGCATTGCGATCAATCTGCCATTTCGACCTGGAACAACGTCCCTAACTTCAACGATCTTACCCATTTTGTTTGGATCGTTTGTTTTTATCCACTGAAACTTATTAGCCTGAAAACTTGATTTTACGGCAATCAGTGTGTCTATATCATATCCGTTCATAATTTTACGTAGTATTTTTTTGAGTTTAGTTAGCATTTAATTGCTCTTCTAGTTTTTTCATTTCATTCTTGGTGTCAACGCGACCGTTGTACAAACGGGTTAAGATTGTGCGAGCAGCAGAATCAAACTTTTTAGTAAATAGTGTGTTGTTTTTTGTCAGAATTTGACCATCAGTTGGTTGCTGTTCAGGTTTAATTTTTCCCAAGTAAGCGTCTGGTGAAATATTAAACTGAATTTGAATGTTCGGATACATTGAGGCAAAGTCAAAACATGACACGTATTTGTAATATCCAGGTTCAGGTTTTGCAACGTACGCGCCATCATAGGTTGCATCCTCTTCAAGATCTCTTCGATCGTTTGCCATGTACAGGCCACGCTCTAAGAATTCTCGGCACATTAACGTCTCTGTAATGAATACTGCCGAGAACACCTTTGAAACATCGACTCTTGCAAACTTAGAGATTGCAAAAGCGACATCAAGGAGGCCAAGCTTATCTTCTATCAATTTGATAAGAATAGTATCAATGATGTTGTACTTGATAAAATTCTCAACATCCTGTTGAGCTTCTAGCATCGTTGCGTATTCACTGTGTAGTTTGGTGGTTCCAAGCACAAGATTTGCAATATAATCTAACTTGTAATTTTCAACAACCTTATACGGCTTTGTGTTCATAAAAACTTCCATGTAATCCAGAAGTCCCATGTGAACTGGCATTTTAGCTTTACCGATCAATGTCTTAGATGGCATTTGCGCCATTGGATCAATTCCTAAATTCTTACAGCGATTGATCAAATACAACCAGTCAAATCCGATTACGTTCCAGCCTGTCAAGAATGGAATCTTTGGAAGCACTTTGTGAAAAAATGTAGTCATCATCTCTTCCTCTGTCTCAAAAAACAGATACTTAAGAGTGAAATCTTGGCCGTGAGCCTTAAAGTAATCGTTAACCTCATCTTGCATTTGCGAAATTACTGGATTCTCTAGGTTCTTCATGGTTGACATTACGAAACAGATATTATCCTCATTCACGAACGTTATTAAATTAACTGGCATCGCTGCTTTATTTGGATCCGGGAAGTCAGTTGATAACAACTGGATCTCAATATCGAGATAGTACTTTTTTGGACTATCATCAGAGTAGATGGAATCTAACTCGGTTTGGTCTAATCGAGTTTGGGTTAACTCTTCAAGTCTAAAACGACTTAACCACTTACCTTGGACTTTTTTTAGAAACTTTCCATCCCAGTTACGATTCTCGGTTGGGGTTGGAGTTAAGTTCCAGTTATAAAGATCATGCGGTAGAATCGGCTTCTTCATGAATCCAATTGTTCCATCTGGCTTATAATACGAAATGACTAACGTTGAGTCTTCCGTGTGAAATTCAGTACTTACAATCATGTTTTAATATTTTACCAATTAATAACCGTTCTGTTGACGAGCTCGATTCTCCTCATTCTTAGACATGTACATGTTGTACATCTCCTGAGGAGTCATTCCGATTGAAATGGCATAGTTCATAAAGAAGTGTAGCATGTCAATCACCTCAAATTTGCACTCAAGTTGATCTTCGTCTGATAAATCCGAGAATTTCTTATCAGAATAGCTCTCGTGAGCCTTTTTCCATCGTTTCCAGATGGCATTGCCGTTCCCGTCCTTGATTCCGCCTAGAGCATCGGTTGCTTCGTGAATCTCATCGATCATTGCATGATTGTTCATGTGCCAGAATGTCATTAGGTCACGCAAAGTCATGTTTTTGAAGTCATATCCGTAGACATTTTTCTGTGTATCGGCTTGTAAGTTCATAATGTCGCCGAGAGTGTCCTTGTTAGGTTCGGTACGGTCTGACCAAAGATCCTTAATTTCTAATTTTGCGCAGGAGTTGTCTGTATTTGCCATATTTAGTTAGTTTTACAAGATCTTTTACCCCAAAAGTGAAAAAAGTTTAAGTTTATTGTGCTAGTTGCTGATAAATAACTACAGACGCGACTAGCCCAAGTTCAAAAAGTATGAATTTGGACTTAATGCGATAAATAAATAACTTCAAAATAATACGCAAAAGCGATGGCAGAAAAATTAAATCTGAACCGATTCAAGTCAAGCGGTGTTTACACGGTCGAAATCGACGAAAGCACTAATCTCAGCTTACCTTTATCGACAGGCAGACTCGTAATAGGATCCAGCAAAAAAGGACCTATCAACTCAGTAGTACTAATTAACGACTTACGTTCATTAACCGCAGTATACGGAGAAAATGATTCTAAACTAGAAAAGAACGGAAGCTTCTTTCATAGAACGATAGAAGTAGCATTGAGACAAGGCCCAGTTTACGCTTTGAATCTTTTACCGGTTGCAGATACTGATGTTGCATACTTTACAACATTTAATACTGAATCGGCATCAAATAATTCAAATTGGGCGGCTAATCTTTATCAAGATAGTCTTTCACATTTCTACAATACTCAGAAACTATGGTTTGCTGATGTTGATGCGGTTAACAAATACAAAAACATTCAGTTAGGAGATTCTTTCCCAGCTACTGGTACAGCGGATCGTGATGCTAATAAGCTATTAAGCTTAGTAAACCTTTCTAAGAAAGCAGTGACTGCATGGGTTAGAGTAGCCGATACTACCGGATATGATATTAAAGTTAAGGAATACTACAAGCTTCTAGGAGAAAAAGTAGAAATTCCTGAATTTTTACACCCAGACGACTACGTTTCTGACTACTTTGTCGAAATCGCAGTAGTTGAAGGCGATTGGACCGATTACATCAGACTTTCTAAAGACCCAGTTTACGGGCAGTTCTTTAATCCATCAGGTATTGAACTCGCTAAGATGAACGATTTCCTTTCACTTAGAGAAATTTCAGTAATAAACCGTACAATTGGAGCAATGATCCCAGATTTCAGAGATTTAACTGGAGCAGTCTCTTCAATTGACACATTATTCAACAGAAAATTCAGCCAGTGCGGAGTATTTTGTGCAATCGACTACAAGAAAGTTGACATGATCGACTTAACTAATTCTACTTTTGATAGCGGTAGCTCAACTGAGCCGATCGCAGAACAACGAATTGACTTAGTAGGTTACGGTTTTGACGAACTTAACACGACTGACAATACTAAACAACTTTACACAGTAGATAACGGAATCAGTACAGTTGATCCAGTTGCTCTGATCGACGTATTAAGTTACAGAAAATCGGCTGGCTACGAGTATTATTTCGCATTGGATAACGTTGATTACAATTCAACTTATGCCGCTGGCGAAACATACACAGTTCAAAAGCTTTCAGGTCCATCAAATTTACCAACTGGCGACAAGTACATTGTTGCAACTATCGGAAGTAAATTGTATAACGCATGGGCAAATGGATTCATCAAAACTGGAGATACTCTACACTACTTAGCTGCTCCATCTAGCACGCCTACTACTCTTTACTTATCAACCGATGGCTTAGTCAAAACTCAAAGCACCGGACAAATCAAGTACATCGAGTTTTACGCTTACCAAGATGCAGCATTCCAAAATCAAGTTGACGTTGAGTACATAACCGACGGAGCTGTTAGCCCGGCACCGGCATACTTGCACATCAAATCAACTAACACTACTCAATTCAAAGCAGATTTCGATTTGACTGATTCTAACTACTTCATCACTACTGGAGCCAGCAACTACAAGTTCTTCTCTCCAAATCAAGTGGTATTTACGTTAAATCCTTCACTTTACGGAAACGTAGCTAAGAAAGAAACTGCAAATACTGGATACACATACGATTCAGCTAAGAGAACTCTAGTAGATTCATTCTTTAAAGTCGGTCAATGGGTTAAAGCTGGAATAGTCAAAGATGCAAATGGCGACCAAGTAATTCGTAATCGTGCACTAAGAATTAAGTCAGTTTACTCTCAACTAGTTACTGTAAACTACGGACCTTCTAGCTTACCGGTTAAGACTCTAAAATACACAATCACAGTCGATACGGCTGCTGATTCAAACATTACAGGCATTGACATTACGCCAGCTTCATTAGCTGGAAATGCAGGCCTTAGCGTTTACAAAGGAATCAAAAACTACGTAACTGATCTTAGAGGTTTCTACGTACCTGCAATGCAAGTTGATGAAAGCGGATTGTATCCTAACGGAACAGCTGAGCGTCAAAATACTATCTTGGACTACATGTTCAACGATACTAACATTGCTTCTACACTAGCCGATAATGAAACATTAGACTATCGTTACATCATCGATTCTTATGAAGGTCAAATTTGGAGCGCGTCTAAGCAGCAACTTGCTCAGCTTGCAGCAAATCACGGAAAAGCCTTAGCTATCCTAAATGCTCCATCCTTTGCACAATACGAGAAATCAATTGATCCAAGCTTCATTGATGTTAACACAAACCTAGTATCGGCTGAATACATTTCAACTGGTGGTAATTTATCATCTAATCCATCTTACACATTTGGATTTGCAACAGGAGAGAAAAACGGTATTTCAATTGCATCTTATGCTGCATACTTCATGCCTAACTTAGTAATCTTTGAAGGCGGTAGAAATAAATCAATTCCACCAGCATCATACGTTGCAAACACGTACATGAAGAAATACAGTAGCGGTAATACTTTCTCAATCGTAGCAGGTAAAAGAGGTATCATTACTGAACCTGAAATTACAGGAGTTGAGTACGACTTAACTAATGACGACAGAGACTTCTTGGAACCAGCAGGTTTCAACTTGATCGTTAGACGTAGAGGTTTCGGTGTTATGATTTTCTCAAACAACACCGGATACCAAAGAGTTAAATCAGCGCTGAACAACGTTCACGTAAGAGAAGCCTTAGTAACGATTGAAAGAGACATTGAACGTATCTTATTGAACTTCCTATTTGATTTCAACGATACTACGACTAGATTAAGAGTTAAGACTCTCGTTAAGAATTACTTAACTGCGGTTCAAGACGCTAGAGGTATCTCAACATTTGACGTAGTCTTTGATGATTCAAATAACGGAACTGAAGTTCTTGAAAATAATGCAGGTATCATCGATATTATCGTTGACTTCCCAAGAGGTATTCACAAGTTCATCAACCGTATCACAATCACAAGAGCTGGAGGTCAATTGGCTTCTCAATCTACTGGATTTACACCATCGTTCTAATCTAATAATAATTTCACAAAAAAAAGGACTCATTAGAGTCCTTTTTTATTTAGGGCCGACCGGATTGGTCAGAGTTCCACCACTCGGTTTGAGTCCGAGAACTTTAGTCTTCAACTGGACCTAAAATTTCCTCAACTACTCGAATCGTGTCGGTCGAATCGTTGTGTAAAATTCCAATTCCTCCAGCCTTAGTCCATTTTTCTAATTTTCTATCGAAATCATCGATTAGAATAGGTTCTTTATCTAATAGGGTTTTTGCAGGCTCAACGTAATCATGCTTGTGATTAGCTAAGATGAACCGTGTATCCTTTGTGAAATTCGCAGGATCCTTTACTGGATCTTGGTCAATTCCCAAATGGCGCTTTACCCATTTAGCTTTTCCTGTAAAACAGCCGGGGTGTTTACTCGGAGAGGACAGAATTATCGGATCGTATCTTTTAAGATAGTCCCATAGCTCTCGACCGTCTTTCATCCATTGTAGATTTTCCCAGAAGGCCTCGCCTAATTCATCGATTAACGGCCATAACGAATCTTTACCGTGAGCCTTTTCATAGGCTTTAGGAGAAAGTTTTTCAGTATTGCTCGGAAGCTCAATAAATCCTCTGTCGAAATCAACCAGAACTCCGTCAAGATCACAAAAGATCCTGAAATCGTTTGATTTTTCCTCGTTCACGAATTGCGCGAAACTTTTAAGATTGCTCATTTAATTCAAATTGGGTTTCTTGATCCTTATTGATTATGGCTAAGAGATCGTTTGCCATTACCAGATGGTAGTTTTGACCATCCCATTTTACGTCTAGTCCCGAATATCTTTGATATAGAACTCTGTCTCCAACTTTGACTGGGCATTTTGAATTATCTGCGACTAGGTGGCCCAGTCCAATAACTTTACCCGTATTAGGACGCTTTCTAGCATCTACTGAAAGTAGGATCCCCGTCTCAGTTTTTACCTCTACGCTATCAGGTAGAATCAGGAGTCTTTCAAATAATGGAATGAATCCTTGTTGAACTTCTATGCTCATTAGTTCTTGTAATTTTTTTTGAATTTGTAATAGTTAAACTTACGTCTAGCTGTTAAGTCAACGCTTTGCTTGATCGATTCTAGCACATCAGTTGGAAAAACTGCCGTGCTTAAACGAATTAGTGTCTTATTACGATTAAGATTATTCTCGATCGTCTGCCATTCACCAGGTTCCTTTATCTTTAGAACGTCACATGTAACTTCACGTAGAATATCAATGAAACCCTGATCACCTGAATCAATTAAAGAGGTGATGTCTTTCCAATCATAGGATTCACGTAAGTAGTCAATTATCTTGCTTACTTTAGCTGGAGTCATTTTTGGATGAACTCTTGGAATATTATCCGAAGCATCGCCAGATAAACACTTAGTTAGAATGTCTAGAGTTGGATCAACCGTTAGGTGCTTGTAGTCCTTTTGAGTCAAATCATTAATTATGTTAACGATTGCTGAATTGTCAATAGATTCAATGTCGAAATTGAATAAATCGATTTCAGCTTCTTGGACTTGACCAAAATCTTCAGTTGTGTAGATCTTTTTGTATTTGGTCATTTGTTTAGGCATAATTAGAATTACTTTACGTTTGTTACTTTCAAGTAATTGTGTTAAGTCCTTGTCTACTGACCAAATACAGATGTCCTCCTTTAGATTTTCGCAAATGTAGGCAATTAAGTCATCACCTTCTGCTCCTGGAACTCGGTTAACAACAATTCCGTATTCATCAGAGATTGTGTTTAGAATTTCAGTTTGAAAGTACTCAAAAAAGAGATAGATTTTATCATCGTACTTGCGTTGGCCCTTGTAGGAGAAATCTCCCTCACCATGGGTTTCAAAATGTTCTTTAATGTATTTCTTTCTCCAGCTCTTAGAGTCGAATACAAAAAATACGGAACTGATATTTTCCTTAAAAGGAGCAAGAATACTTCCAAGATAGTTTACTGAAAACGTTCTGAAAGTATCCTTACTTGCCTGTTTAAGCATGAATTTGTCGTCATTCAACAGATCAGAGACGTAATACTTTTCGCCCACGCGTTTATCATTAGCCAAGATGTTCTTTGCTATGCTAACTGCGACATTAAGAAAGGCATTTCCATCAATGATTAAATTCATGTTAGTTTTGTTTAGGTTGTTCTACATTAGGTTGAGGTTTACTCAACGTTTTAATAGCTTTTGCAATCAATTCAGCTTCGTCCAAATTAAATACTCCTTTAGCTTGACAGTGGTTAGCTGATGAAACTAGCACAAGAACTGCATGCTCTGGAGTTAAATTTGCCAAGAACTTTTCGTAGTCTTCTTGGTTAGTGTAGCTGATTGAAGATAGTAAAGTTGCGATGGGTTGCTGTGCCTCCGCTTGAGGAGCCTCAACTTCGCCTTTATTAACTTCTGCTTGATTAGCGTTTTTCTTATTTGCCATGGTATTTGGATATTTTTATAGGTCTGCGAACAAATCGTCTAGATCATCAGACTTAGCTGGAGCAGATTTAACTGGTTCAACCTTTGCTGATGGAGCTGGGTCACTTGCAAAATCGTCATCAAGATCAATTGACATTGCGCTTGATTTTGAAGCTGGAGTAGAACCGAATTCAATATCTTCTCCCATTGGGGCTTGAGAACGATTTACTGGTTTTGAGTTGGTGAAGTGCTTCTTCATTCTCTCATCCTTTGTGTTCGCAACAAGATTCTCAATGATTTGTTTGTAAGGAACGATTGCTTTAATGTATTCTGCAACCTTTTCGTACTCATTGTCAGTCCATTCTTTTAAGAAATACTGACTCATGTCCGGTGAATTCTTTTTGAAGTACTCGCTAGTGAACTGCATTACTTTAGGATCAGTAGAAACTGGGATTTCTTTACCTCCGTGAGTAATGATCAATGGGCTAACTTCATTCATGAATTTACTTGAACTGAAATCTCTCCATGCTTTGGTTTTACGCTTGATAACCAATACGAAATCCTTACCTTGAGTAAGTGAGAACGGATTGATTTTTTGAGTTGTTACCAATTCTGATTCTGGATTGATTTCTTGCTGAATCAAGTTGTCAATTGTGTAACCGTAAGAGTACACCTTGATTTGTCCTTCTAAGTTAGGGAACTGAGGATCTTTCTTGATGTAAACACAAGAATAATAGTTGTAATAGCGATTGAAGTACTTTTGGATTTCCTCAACGATTTGAGGCTCCTCATTTTTCAAACGTTTTAACTCTAGGTCCAAAGTCCAAAGAATTGATGAAGCTCCCGTAGTTGAAGGGCAATCTACATACAACTTCTCATTGGTTAGAGGGTTGATAAGTTTAGCAGCATACTTTTTGTAGCGGCTTTTAGACGGATCCGTTACCCATGGGATAAAACGAATTACCGATTTGTAAATACCGTTCTGACCTTGGTCTGGACCGGGATTGTACATGTTCTCGTCGACTTTACGAGCAGCGGATGATGATTTTCCTGAGAAATCATCGAGATTGAGATTGAATAGATCTTCCATGTTCAAAATGATTTTAATTTATAAAATTGTACTAAAAAACCGTAAGTAGTTTCAAAAAATAAGGGCGAGTTTTTTAGACCCGCCCTTAAATGTGAACTTTTTATTAAGAGATTAAGCTTTAGGCTCGCTCGTCTTTGCTTCTTGAACGTGAGTTCTGCCGGCTTGACAAACTGCTTTGATGTCTTGTAAAAGTTTACGAGTTCTAGTTCCAGCAGACTTGTTACCTTTTTCGTAGAACTTCACAGTTTCGTTTTCAAGTTGAGAAACTGCTTCTTTTAATTCAGTTAACCATTGTGGTGTCATAATTTCAAAGATTTTTTGTATCTTATATAGTAAAATTTCACCCGGTTTTAAATATTAATAAACTTTGTTGGAAAATTTAGCTTCTGGGTAAACTTGTTTTGCAAATTGTATCCAAGTTTTAATGACTTTGTTGAATTCTGTGTCATTTATTAATCCTGATCTAAGAAATGGATTTAGATAGATTTCAAATTCTTGATCAATTGGAATTCTCTTTCTGACTGCAGCTGCGTGCATTCCAGCAACCATTGCTGGAATTTCATCAGACAATAAGAAGTACTTGTAGGAAGTTTCAGCCTTTGACCTAACTTTGTTTGGGGTTTTTATCATGTGGCCTGCACGGCGATTGATTCCGGTCTGAAGCAGATGTTCGATCTCGTGCCTAATGTACTCAACTAATTTATGGTTTAATACTTCATAGCTTAGAGGTTCTGCGTCAGGGCTAATGTAAAGAATAAGCTCTAATTCAGGATCCTCATATTCTGATGAATTCGGAATGTATGCATTTGCGTCTAGCGCAAAACCGTTGTCTTCAAAATTTAAGACTTCCCATGGAAGAGTTTTAAAATGAGCAGATCTTCTAGGATTGAATTGAATTACTCGCTTAACTATAAAATTTAAACTAAACTCCAATGGATCAGAATAGGTCAACTCTTTGTGAATTGCTTTTCCTGGTTTGGTGCCAGCTGTGCTTTTCACGATTGAAAATAAATCATGAGCAATAACTAAAGCAAGGGAATCGAACTTTGATTCGTATATGAAGTTTTTAAAACGTTTTATCATTTATATGTTACAAAAATTAGGTCAAGCTTAGAAGTTGATGGAATTAATTTAGTGTCGTAATCAACATCAACATCGCCTCGATCTTTACCTAGTTTATTTGAAGTAGCTGCGGTCTTTAATTTGTCAAACAGAGTTTTTTCAATCGGTTTTTTACCGCCGACCGCTTGAGATAGATCGTCTTTATTTGCATCTAGCTTAGAGTCAGTTATCCATTTGTCAAGGTCAGCTTGATTTATTTCATATTCCTTATATCTCTTGACTCCACCGCCGTCTGCGTATTTAGAGTGCCATGGTTTATCAGCATCTAAGAACACAACTTTGAATACTGACGTGCCAGAGGTTGGAGCTGGGGCATTTGGGTCAGGAGGTAGAGTAGCTCCAGCTAATGGGTCGGCCATCGGCGGTATGCCTAGATCCGGCATTGGTGGAGGAGCTGATGCTGAAGGGTCAGCGGCTGGAGGAGCGGGTTCAGCAGCTGGCTCAGCAGCTGGCGCTGGCTCGTCCGCTTCCAACAATAACTTAAATTTGTCAAATGATAGTATTTCCATGATAGTATTATTTATAAACCAAAAATGGGGACGCAAGGCCCCCATTTGATTGAATTGTAGTTAAAATTATGATCCGCAGGCCATGCATTCATCCTTATTGTCAAGCGAACATACTATATCATTTGAATTTTGTAAAGTATCGTCTTGGGTGATCTGAATGACGGGTTGCGATTTAGCGGAAGAGTCTACTCCTAGTCCAGCAATAGCTGAAGTAGCCGCTTCTGTTCTTAGATAGTACATGCCAGTTTTAAGACCTCTTTTCCATGAGTGAAAATGGGCAGATGTTAGCTTGGCTGTATTAACGTCCCTAAAGAATAGATTGAGTGACTGAGACTGGCAAATGAATTTACCGCGGTCTGCTGACATGTCAATGATCGTTTTTTGAGAGATTTCCCAAACCGTTTTATAGATCAATTTTAGTTCGTCTGGGATATTCGGGATGTTTTGAACTGATCCTTTTTCCATGATGATTCGGTTTCTCATTGAGTCAGACCAAAGTCCAAGTTCAGCAAGATCTCTAACCAGGTGTTTATTGACTGTGATGAATTCTCCAGCTAAAGTTCTACGAGTTCCAATGTTAGACGTGAAAGGTTCAAAAGCTTCGTTATTTCCCATGATTTGAGCAGTTGATGCGGTTGGCATCGGAGCGAGTAATAGAGAATTTCTAGAACCGTACTTCATTAATTTCTTGCGCAAAGATGCCCAATTCCATCTGCCTGACAACTGCTCATCAGTAAAGCCCCACAAATTAAATTGAAATTGTCCGGAGCTCAAAGGTGAACCCTCATAAGAAGAGTAGGCTCCATCCTTTTTAGCTAGGTCAATTGAGGCTTCCATTGCAGCATAGTAAATGGTTTCATGGATTTCCTCATTTAATTTCTTAGACTCTTCATTACCAAACTCCAATCCCATCAAAGCAAAAGTATCAGCCAATCCTTGAACTCCGATTCCGATAGGTCGATGTTTTAGATTAGAGTTTTTGGTCTCTGGAGTTGGATAAAAATTGACATCAATTACTTTGTTCAAGTTAAGAGTCGTTTGATAAGCTACTTCATATAGAGCTTCATGATTGTATTCAGCACTCGGTTTTCTTAACTTACCTGTCTTCTTTCCCAAAACAACAAATTGATTTACTGGAATTGAAGCTAGATTACATACTGCTTGCTCATCCTTCGATGTGTACTCAATAATCTCAGTGCACAGATTAGAAGATTTAATTGTGCCCAAGTTCTTTTGGTTTGATTTACGATTTGCCGAATCCTTGAAAAGAATGTACGGTGTGCCAGTTTCGATTTGTGCCTCTAGAATTTTTTGCCAAAGTACTCTGGCTTTAAGGGTTCTACGGCCTTTACCTTCAGCTTCTAAACGTAGATAGTTTTTCTCAAACTCTTCTCCATACATTTCCCAAAGTTCACAATCAATTTCAGCTGGACAGAAAGTCGTCCAATCTCCATCCTCTTCAACGCGTTTCATGAATAGATCAGGGGTCCACATTGCTAAGAAAAGATCTCTTGCTCTACGCTCTTCCTTACCATGATTTTTTCTAAGTTCAAGAAAATCTTCAACATCATCGTGCCAAGGTTCTAAATACACTGCAAAAGAGCCCTTACGCTTTCCTCCGCCCTGATCGACGTATCTAGCAGTTTCATTGTAGACTTTTAACATCGGAACGATTCCGTTTGATGTACCGTTTGTGCCTTTAATATATGAACCGGTGGCTCTAATATTTGAAATGGCAATACCAATTCCTCCAGCATTTTGAGAAATAGCGGCAACATCAGAAAGAGTTTTGTAAATTCCGGAAATAGAATCCTCATTCATCATTAATAGAAAACAAGAAGAAAGTTGAGGTCTTCTAGTCCCAGCATTGAATAGAGTTGGCGTTGCATGGGTCATTTGGTGAGTTGAAAGCAGTTCATACGTTTTAAGAACATTTTGAATGTCCATTCCCCAAATACCTACTGCAACTCTCATGTAAAGATGCTGAGGAGTTTCTGCAGGTTGACCGTGAGTTTTTAACAGGTAACTTTTTTCAAGAGTTTTAAACCCAAAATAATCAAAATTAAGATCTCTATCGTGAATGATTGCTTCGTTCAAAGTGTTCTTGTATTTTTGAACAGCTTCATACGTTTCATCCGAAATAATGCATGCATTCTTACCAGTCTTAGGATCTATATAGTTGTATAAGTGATCAATTGTGTCACTAAAAGATTTGTGAGTAGTCTTATGTAAACGAGTTATTGCAATTCTAGCTGCAAGGATTGAATAGTCTGGATGGATGTAGGTCAAAGCAGCAGCAGTCTCTGCAGCTAATAGGTCGAGCTGTTGAGTGCTTATTCCATCGTAAATTCCTGAAACTACTTTGGTTGCAACCTCTAGGGCATCAACGTAGTCGGTGTTTAATCCGTATGTTTGTTTTTTGATTCGGTTCGTGATTTTATCAAGCTTTAGCGTCTCACTATGGCCATCTCTTTTTATTACCTTCATTTGTTTAGTTTTTGCTGTTTTTTAAAAATCTGCGTCTAATGAAAATCCCGCGTCTCCTCCAGATTTAACTCCAGCTTTTTGGTATTCGCCTACTCTTTTTTCAAAGAAGTTAGTTTTACCGTTTAGCGCAATGTTAACCATGAAATCGAAAGGGTTCGTTGAATTAAAAACTTTTGCGCAACCTAAGTCGGATAGAAGTCTATCGCTAACAAATTCCAAGTATTGTTTCATTAAGTCAGAATTCATGCCTATTAATTTAACAGGAAGAGCCTCTGTGATGAATTCTTTTTCGATTTCCAGGGCTGACAATATAATTTCTTTTATTCTTTCTTCTGAAACCTTGTTAACTATGTGATTGTTATGTAGGTGAACTGCAAAGTCTGTGTGAGAGCCTTCATCTCTTGAAATAAGTTCATTAGAAAAACTTAATCCTGGCATGAGACCTCTTTTCTTAAGCCAAAAAATAGAACAGAATGAACCTGAAAAGAATATACCTTCAACCGCCGCAAATGCGACTAGTCTCTCTTGAAATGTAGAGTTCTTGATCCATCTAAGGGCCCACTCGGCCTTCTTTGCAACAGCTGGGATGGTGTCAATTGCTCTAAATAGATGCATTTTTTCTTCTGGGTCGGTGATGTACGTGTCAATTAGAAGAGAATAGGTCTCAGAATGGATATTTTCCATCATGATCTGAAATCCATAAAAGAATTTTGCTTCTGGGTACTGGACTTCCTTAACGAAGTTCTCAGCCAGATTCTCATTAACGATTCCGTCGCTAGCAGCAAAAAATGCCAATACGTGTTTAACGAAATGACGCTCGTCATCGTTTAATCGAGATCTCCAGTCAACTAAGTCGGCAGCTAGATCAATTTCTTCAGCTGTCCAGAATGAAGCTTCTGATTTCTTGTAAAATTCCCACAAGTCATGGTGCTGAATTGGGAAGACAACAAATCGATTTGGATTCTCTTGTAAAATAGGTTCCATCATGTTCTTTATTATTATAGATTAAGTGTAAATGTGATGTAAAGTTCGAATTATGGTGTCGTGTGCTTGGTTAACAGAAACTACGTGGTTTAAATGGTTAACCTGAAGAGCACCGAACATAAAAAAGAGTGATATTTTATTATTCGACCTTTGCATCTTGATTATTTATTCGAATATAAAATACCACTCTTTGTGGTTCTTGGATTAAATAAAGTCAAACTTCAACTGTTTCCTGATTGTATCGACTCGGTGAACTTTAATTTGACCTTCGTCGTTAATTTTAGTTCTACCCTTTAGGTGGTTCACATCCGTGTGAAATACTCGATCGGAATCAGGCATTTGAATCTCTAAATTAAAATTTTGTTTGTTTAGAGTAAAATTTAAGGTTGTGCCTTCAATTGAATCTTTTAGATTTTGCCAGATGATTTGATCTTCTCCAATTTTTTCAGGAGAATCTGTCAAAATTATCCTAGGCTCACCTTTCTTGAGAACGATGTCCTTGATGTAAAAGTCTATCTGATCACCAGATTTATAGTTTCGGCTAACTTCCTCATAGTTAGGGAATTCTGTCTTATGTAATAGTCCTGTGAAATAGTTTTGGAACTCAACGAACATTCCAAAATCATAAGGTTTGTTAGTTAGAATACCTGTATATTTCTCTCCGAATCGGAGTTCATGAACTCTTTGAGGTAGGGTCTGCTTGATGTACTTTTTGTAAGAAACGATAAATAAATCATTTGTTGAATCGTAATTCTCAATCATTACAGGAATTTCCTTATTCAAGTACTCGTTAAAGTCTCTGATTACGTTAGCAGCTGCATGTGATCCAGGTAAGAAACACTTGACTGTGCCTTTGTAAAGAGCAAGGTATCCGCCTTTAACTAGGTTCGTAACTTTAACGTAGAACCATTTTTCAGTCTTAATAAATTCTTCAAGATCTTCACGGTAAGTTAATGCTGCGCATCGTTTTTCAGAGCCTAAATAATCTCCACCGTCTACTTTATAGACAACGATTTTGAAGCTTGCGCTTATTTCATTGTGTACCAATAGCGAAGGTTCTTCTGTGAATTCTCTAAATGGAATAAAGATCGTAGATAGAGTTGCATCGTCTTGGGCCTCAATCATTTTAGCCTCAAAGTCAACTCTCTTAGCCGTTACTTTACATACTTGACCAACTTCAAAATCCTTGTTTGCAGGTTTTAAAATTGTGCCGGAAGAATAATAAAGATCGTAGAGTTCTTGGGCATAAGGTTCTTTGCAGAAGATTCTAACACCCGCTTTCTTGTCCGCAGGAGTTAATTTAATATTATGATTGACTTTGCTGTTGCCTTGGCTAAATAGCAGATCAAAATCAATAACTTCTTGGACGTTTTGGTTTTTTTGCATAAATTGTCGTATTAATGAGATTAACTACTTAATTATACACAGAAACCTCCTCGGGTTTTAAAAATTAGTGAACTCCGGGATCAGAAAAAATCGATGGGCTCCATGCGCTAGGATACAAACCTGGCATTTTGCTCTTGAATATCAAACTTCCAGTAGAGGTCAAGCTTGATCTCCAAGCAATTTCATCTAAGAAAATTGCAAATAGTGGATTTTTATGAGTTAGCCTTTCCCATGGCGGAAGATCGTCTTGATTAACAAATGGATTTGCTGCAATTCTAGCAATCTTTACGCCCGGTTTGCTTGCAAAGGCTGGGGCTAAGATTGCAATTAAATATGCAGTTTCTTTCAAGACTGGTTCAGCTGCAGTTACGACCGGTAGGTACGCGGCTCGAATTAGATTTATTGCATTCAGATCAGCTATCTTGATTTTACTTGAATTTGGAATTTGAAGCTGTAGAGCCAATATAATTAGTTTGATCGGTAGAATGAATGGATTGGCCGCCTCAATAATATTAAGAGAAAGGTCTTTGAAACTTTGAGCAATATTCAAAATAGGCACAACGATGTTCTTAAGAGGTTCCAAGATTCCATCGATCGCCGCAAATAATAAACCTCTAATCAATTCGACCAGATCAGTCGAAGTCATTAGCGAAAAATACGAGACTAGATCTAGTGGAATATTTGGAATCTTAGGTAGAGTCAATACTATTCCATTTGGCAGCTTTACTGAAACTGTTTTTGAAATATTTGTCGTAGAAACAGTTGCAACCTGAGAATCTCCACATGGGATTTGCTTGATGATTTCTTGAAGAGTTGGGGAATCCACGCTAAGACCAGTAAATTCTAACAGGTTACCTGCATCGGAAAGTAATCTCAATAAAAGTTCAAGTAAATATGCAATGGCTGCTTTCAGTAGAGGTTTTATGATCTCATTTAATGGAATCACAATTGGCACTGGAAAGACTGGTCCAATTGGAATTGGGGCTTGAGGTATGTGAATCGCAGTTAATACTGGAAGTATCATCGTTTTAAATATCGCAGCAACATCCGGAAGTTCGGGAATTGAGATTGGTGGAAATGCGGATAGTGCTGACTCAAATAGTGCCTTTACTGATTCTATTCCAATATTTTGAATAGCCTCTCCGAATAAGCTTTTCAGAGTATCAATAGTTACGCCTTCTAGAAATGCATCAAGTAGAGCATTAAAAACTGCGATCGCCGCTAGCACTTGCGGAGAAGGTAGATCCGGAATTTTGGTCGAATCGGTTGCACAGCACGGAGCAGTTGGATCAAATAGTTTAAGAGTCGGTGGAGTCAGGGCAAGTGAAGATAGTGCAAATGCCGCCTTTATCCTTTTCTTGCGAAGATCGTTTGCTTTGGCAATCTCGGCCCTTCTCTCCTCAGGTAGTTTAGGATCGATGTCTTCATTCTTGGTTTTATCACCAGTTGCATGAGCCAGTGCTTCATTTGCAAACTTTTTGATTGCTCTCTTAAATTCAGCGACGTCTTCTAGCCTATTCAAGTTAAATTCTTTCTTAGGTAGATCTAATTTACTTGGATCAATTTGTGATGCAAACTTTTTAATTATGGAGGTTAGGTTTTTAGCCTTTAAATCTGGGACAAGTTCTCCCCTTGAGGCTTTCTCAATTATTGGCTGCACTGCTGTCACTGCGCCAGGTAACTTAGGATTAAGTCGGGTTGCATTCTTTGGGATTGAGATTGTACCTAAATTAATTTTATCAATGTACGATTCAAAATCGGAAAGAACGCTTTGAATTTTTTCAGTCAAACTAACTGGGTCGAGTAATCGAGAGGAATCTTTTGCTTTAAGTCTTTCCTTTGGATCAGTGATGTCTTCTGCTGCGACCACGCTTTTTTGTCTAGTCGATCGAGTTTTTTCCTTTAGCCGAGTAACTGCATTCAGTTGCATGTCTCCAAGTATTTTGAATTGAGCGTTAAGGTCAGCTTTGAATTTAGTAGTTATATTAATAAACTCTTCCGCTGCTCCACCGTCAAGGGCAGCAGCTGACGCTTCAAATTGGCCTAAATAATTTTGTAAATAAAACTGAGGATCAATTTCCTTGATAACACGGCCGTCTGGGGTTTTGATTGATGGCTTCTTACCTTGTGCAAGATCCGCGGCAAACGCAGCTAACCTAGCGGCCTTTGATGAATTTGCTGCTAATTTAATAGGTATCGATAGTGAGCCTTTTACTAATTGGCCTTTATGTGGATTGGTGTTACTTAATCCGATCGGGTTATTTGATTCACCTGAGGTATCTACCTCAAACCCGTACTTGCTTGCACCGGGTGTAAAAACCAATGGAAAATTAGGAGCAAGTAACATGTACTTATTACCGTCTGGTGAAAAGTACATCATGTGAACTGATGGTAATGGGATGCCGACGATTATTGCAGGCAAGGTCAAAAAGGTTACCAAAGTTCCAAGAGAAGAAGATAATGAAAAAAGAACTCTCCATTTTTGAGGCATTGGGATCATGACCACTCCTACTGGAGTTGGAATGATGTTGTTTATTGGATAATACCTGAAAGGCGGAGCAACTAAATCAGGTACAGGTAGAATACTAATTTTATTTAGTGAATTGGCAAATTGTTTCCAATAGCAAGGGTTGTTCATGTCCGGCAGGCTTGAATCTGTGCTGGAAAGGGTTCGAATCATTAGCGGATCGGTTCCCAGTTTTGCAAGTGTTTTAGCCTCACAATCCTTTGCGGTTGCTTTAACTTTGGCAGCGTCCTTGAAACAAGCGACGGCTGAAATCTTTTTAGCTAAAACATCAGGATCCATTGAATTCTGAGTTATTAATTCGGAAATTTGGTCAATGTCCGATTGGAGATCCTTGATCTTTTGATCAATTTCATTTGCTGCCTTTGTGTAGTAGGCTAGTCTTGAAGATATTACTTTATCTAGGGAAGAATACTTAAATTCTCCAGCTAGGTAAATATTTGAGCCTTTGGCTTTGTAGGTTAACGGTCGAGCCAGCTTGACTTCAGCGTCCGTGGTTCTTCTAAAGAAATCAGCGGCCTCAGACTGACCCAAAGTTTTAAGGTACTCTAGGTCTTTCTCAATTTGTTTTGGAAAAACTCTTTCTCTTTCGTTCTTTAATTTATCAGGTAATGTTTTTGCAGCCTCATCATAAAATTTAGAGTACTGCTCCTGATTTGCAATGTAGAAAGTTGTGCCCTCTTCAGTTATTGATTTTGGTGCATTATCTACGCCATTAATTACTGGGTCTATTTTATCTGGATCAACAGTAAGGCCTCTTTCCTCAGGCGTGTACAAGTACCTAACTGGATTAGCCAACTTTTTATAGAGACCGGCGTATCCATCAGTCTCATTATACAATGCCCCGGGAATGAATGCATAATCCGTTTCAGCTGGAGAACCTGACTGAAATGCGCTGGATTTAATTGCGGTTCCTATTGTGTTAGCGAATGGAGAAAATTTTAGATATGGGCTGGTCCTAATGTTAATCGTCTTTTCGACCTGATCCGAAGATCCGTCTGCTTTTACTTGAGGCACAGTTATTTTACAGTTATCAAGGTCAAGTAGTCTAACCTCATAGGCAAATGATCTAGCCGAAGTAGCTAATTTTGTGATCGGCTGCACCACATCAGTATCATTGAATATTGGGATTAACTGTCCGCTTATTTGAGAAGTTGAGTCAATCGCATTCGCTTTAACTAGAGCAGCTAGTCCAAGATTAGGTATTGATTGGATTTTTGTTTTTAGGGCATTGGTCGCACCAGCCTTTGCCTGTGCTTGAGATTTAGAAGCGGCTATTCTAGCAGACCGCGTCATGGAATATGCTCTATACACGTCGGATGACATGAATGAAGTAACTATTATTGAGCTGAACGCGGCAGTTAACTTGTCAAGCTTGCCGTCTACTATCAACAAAAAAGTTTCATCGTTGACCTCGGTGAACCATTTCAACACGGTTACTATTAATTTGACGGCTGCGTTGCTATTAACATAATCATCATAGATTTTCTTTTCAAGTTGAGTCAATCGGTTGAATTCGTTCTGCCAATAAAGGAATTCTGATGTGAATGGGGCTAACGTTGTTATGGTATCATTGAAGAATCTATAGCGTTCTCGATAGTGAACCGAAATGATCTTGTAATGATCCTGTGCCTCTTCTAGCTTACCTTTAATTGTTGCAAGTTCAATAACTGTTGCTTGTTTGGAAAGCTGATCAATCATGATCTTTTTAACCTCCTCAATTCCCTGATTTACACAAGAATCTGTGTCTGGCACGGAAACTTTTACGTTTGAAGGTGGTGGTACAACCGGTTCAGGTAAACAGGCTTTGACCTTTGCTAAGTCATCCTCAGTAAAGATCGGAGCGGCAGTTCTTCCGCATTTAATGTCGTTAATTAGTTGCTTAAACTGATTGTCCAATTGCAAAAAATCTTTATTTTATCTATCGATCCAGCTAAACAGAACAGCGCCCGTGAGAATTACTCAACAGGCGCATGTTCCTCGATGGCTAATATTCGATTATTGAACTTGAGAGTTCATTTGGGGTTTTTGTACCATTAAGCAGTCAGTTGTAATCAACAGACCTGCGATTGAAACTGCATTCTCTAGAGCAGTTCGAGTAACTTTAACTGGATCAATAATTCCATTATCAATCATGTCAATATATTCCTCAGTTTTAGCATTGTAACCTGGAGCGCCGTCATTAATTTTGCTTAAAACGATATCTGGATTTACTCCAGCATTTTCTAAAATTGAACGAAAAGGCTGATGGCAAGCTTTCTTAATTAAGTCAACGCCTAGTTGAATATCTCGATTTGGAGAAATGTATTGAAATGAATTTACTGCCTTAACTAAGGCAAGACCTCCACCCATGACAATACCTTCGGCAACAGCTGATCTAGTTGCTCCCAATGCATCATCAATGCGATCAGATTTTTCTCTAGCTTCAAGTTCAGAAGTTGCTCCAATTTTAATGATTGCAACTCCGCCCTCAAATTTAGAAAGTCTCTCTTTTAGAAGAAGCTTAGTTGTTTCGGACTCGCATGCTTGAATTTGAGCCTTTAGGTCATCCGTTAGTTCAGCAATTGATTCAGACGTTCCAAATCCACCAATTATGGTAGTTGAGTCTGATGTGATTGTTACTTTATCGCAACCTCCAACATAGTTGGCAGCAATTGCCTCTTTAAGAGTGATACCGTCTAGCTCGGAAATTAATTTTCCACCAGTTAGTGTGGCAATGTCTTGTAGTTTAAAACGACGTTGTTCTCCAAAGCCTGGTGATTTAACCGCAGCTACTTTCAAGGTTCCCTGTAGTTTGTTAACTAGCAGAGTATTCAAGGCCTCGCCGTCAACTCCATCGCTAACTATCAATAGAGGACGGCGTTGTTTGTTTGAATACTCTAAGAACTGTAGCATATCAGATAGGTTAGAAATCTTACCATCGTATACTAAGATTAGAGGCTTTTCAAACTCAACTGTATTTCTTTCAGGATTAGTGATAAAATATGGAGATAAGTAACCGTTTTGGAATTGCATTCCCTCAACGATCTCAACGAAAGTCTCGCCAGTTTTACTTTCGCCAGCGGTAATGATTCCATCAAAGCCTACGGCTTTCATTGCATCTGCAATAATTGATCCAATTTCTTCATCGTTATTTGCAGAGATTGTTGCAACTTGACGGATTTTATCAAAATCTTCAACCTTTTGAGATTGTTCCTTTAGATTAGTGATAATGTGTTCCATGCCGATCTCGATTCCTTTCTTAAGGTCCATCGGATGAGAGCCAGTCTCTATCAATCGGTTACCTTCGGTAAAGATTGCGTGCGCAAGAACAGTTGCGGTTGTTGTACCATCACCTGCTTCCATTGCAACTTTGTTTGCTACCTGCTTAATCATTTGAGCTCCGACGTTTTCCATGTAGTCCTCTAGTTGAACTTCACGAGCAACTGTAACTCCATCTTTTGTTATTGCAACACTATTATCGCGAGCAATAACAACGTTTCGACCTCTTGGGCCCAATGTAACCTTAACTGCCTCGGCTAACGCATTAATGCCTGCGGCTAATTGCTGCCTAGCTTCCGCTTTGAATTTAGTTTGCTTCACTTATTATTTGATTATTTTACTTTACTATTATATCAGACTTTTCAATTTGGTTTAGGCCTGATAATCGTAAAGCGGTCTGCATCAAAGTAATTACGTCCTTTTGGCAGTATTCTTTGATTCTGTCAATTTCGCCAGAATAGAAGTTTTCATGAACTTCAGCGCCGTTAATATCGTCCTTCGGTGAGTCTATTCCCAACACGGTGGCCAGTAGGTCAAGTGAGGTGAATCCCTCTTGCCATGCGCCAAAAGACCATAGTTCAGAAGTATCGGTTATTGAAATTTCCCAAGGTTTCTTATCCCAAACCTGAAGAGGTGTGGCTGGCTCGATTCCGTGAATGAATGCTCTCTTACACAAGAAAGGCACGTCAAACCTCTTGACATTGTGGCCAAACAGTTTAATTCCGTTCTTTGCTAAGCCAGTCATTAGTTTGAAAGATTGGGTTAGGATCTCAATCTCATTGTTGCCTGAGTAGGAAACGATTTGGGCGGTTGGGGCTCCATCGACAAACTTCATTTTGCCGAATGAAACGCAAACGACTCTGCCGAATTCAGCTTGTAGAGCGGATTTCATTTGAAAAAGCTCGTCATCCAACTTGTCTTTGTTGTCCGGGTACTTTTCTCCGAGCTGGGTTCTCAAGATTTCGGCCCTTTTTGACCAAAGTTCTTGCATTTTGGGGGATAATTCTGAGAAATTCGACTCCGCGCCCGCGGTTTCAATGTCAAAAAACAGAAATTTTTCTAGTTGATGTGGATCAAACATGATTATTGTATTTTACAAGATAGAATATACCAATAATTAGAAAAAAGTAGCTTATGGGCTAAGATTCTAAGTACTAGGTACCTTAATTCTTTATTTTATATTAAATAAGTAGACTAGGTACTAAGTATCTAGGCTCTATACCCACCCAACACCCTTATTCTACAGTAACATTTACAAAAGTTTTGGGCAAAACTAAAGTTTTTTTGGTAGTAGAATATTCAAAATCACTAAAATGAGCTTTGTTTGTAATTGGCATAGACTTCTCAATACAGTTTCCAGCTGTTTGTATCAGTAAAGACTTCAAAAGTTTTAGCTGGGTCTCTTGTGTCAACTCAAATCTAACTAAAGCACATCGAAAACTACTTGAGGATGTTCAACTTGAACACCCAAATCTTGAATTCATTTTTCTTCCCCCTAAGAATCTTAAGCACGACACCTATTCAGCAACCGAGCGAGCTAAATTAGAGAACTACTCTAGACTTGTTGATACCCTAATCAATAGGGTCAATCAAATAGTTATGGGCCAGCCTTCAATTGTTTCGATTGAGGGAATTGCGTATGGAGCTCAAGGAAATGCCTTGATTGATATATGCCAGGCAACCGGCATGCTCAGAAAGAAGATCCTGGACACAACTTTAGCAGGTCGACAGGAAAGCGTGTTCATTTTTTCGCCTGGGGAACTTAAGAATGCAATCGGAGCTAAGGGAAATGCTGGCAAATACGACGTGTACCAGCAATTCAAATCAAATCCAATGATTGCCAACGGCAGTAGTCTTCACCAAGTGATAAATAAGTACGAGGACCAAATTCTCAAAGACCAAAACGTAAAATCTCCATTTATGGATATGATCGATTCTTATTTAGCTGTGCTAAAAATACACGAGTCGTTAAAAGAATCATAATTCATGTCAAAAGCAAAAGAAAGTAAGTACTACATTAACAATAGAGATTTTACGAATGAAATAATTCGGTGCAAGCACGGGCTTCTAAACGAAGAGACTGGCTATCAGCACATAGCTGGTGAACTTTCACCGATCGCAATCAACTATTTCGTAATTTTAGCAAATAGGGCAATTTTAAAGCTGCGTTTCAGCAATCCACTAGACAAAGAGGACTGCATTCAATCTGCTTTGCTTGATCTGCTTAGATACTGGAAGAACTTCAATGAGGAAAAGTCAAATAATGCATTTGCGTACTTTACTCAGATTGCAAAAAATGGATATGCTAAGGAATATAAAAAGATCTACAAGCATATCGGTAAGGGCGAGAAAGTCGAGTTTGTTTCGTTAAGCCATTCAGGCGAGAGCGAGATCTACACCATTTAATCCATTTGCCAGGCTTAATAAATAAAGGTAAAGAGCTAGGCATCACACATGAACATTAACAATCTCGTATTTTTTGATAAAAACGGAGAATCTTATAACTTTTCGCAAAATTCAAGCGGAGTTTGGGAAGGAGCTGACTATTTTTTACCGGTTTCAACTGCGCTATACGATGTTTCTAATCTTTTTATTCTGGAAAAGGTAGGTTCAACCTATAAATTTCCGACTCTTGCTCCTGGTTCAACATTACGTTTCAAATGGCGTACTGCACAATCGACCAAGGAATTCTTCTTATTCACAGTTTCAAAGGAGGATGAGAATACAGAGTCAACCGTATTTTTGAATAGAGTGACCTCGATCGATGTTGCTTACTCTGATCTTAATCCCAGCGGCACAGCCAACCTTGACCTAGCTTATCCGCTACAAGTCAACGTGGGTTTTGCTCCAACCGATGAAGTTGCATACACCAGAATTCTAGACATTTACTATGAAACCACCTCATCCACTACTCTAATCGGAACAGTCACATTTTACGGTGAGGGTGAGGATGAAGATGCTCGATTTAGAGTATGGTTAGAGAACTTTGGCGTTAAATTCAATAGAGAAGACGCTTTGCTACTTAAGGACTATGATCTTAAAGAAGGATTACCTGATTGGAATAAAATCAACCAGGCTAGAAAAGAGCTCCTAGTAAACAGAGATCAAATTTATCCTTACATTGGTACTTACAAAGGTTTAATTAACCTAATTAATATTTTAGGCTATCGAGACGTTCTTAGAGTAAAAGAATACTGGCAAGACAGAGATACTCAATCAGCGTACTATCAAAAATACGCAATGGTCGACATTACTGATCTAATGAATGAGGGTAATTTAGACTCAATTAATCTAGTTGACCTAAACGGTCAAATCAAAAAAGGCGGTAAATTTAAAAAGACCGAATTTCTAGCTCTAGCTTATGAATTTTCAGTAGCTAGCGATAATTATGATGACGATGGAGTTCCAGAAGTAGAATTCACAACCGAGTTTGAAGTCGACGAAATCTTCTATAAGCTTAATCGACTTTCTACCAAGTTGAAACAAGAAATGCTACCGGTAAATGTGGTCATCAAGGACATTATTGGAGAATTCATATACTTTCACAAGTTCAATCTAAGAAACTGGTCAGACGTTACCTATATTAATTCATTAGAAATTAATGATGACTACCAAGTTGTGATTAACTCGCCAATTGCTAAATCCCAACTTTTGCAAATTCGAGACATAAAGACGCTATATCCTAAAACAGTTAGCGTATTACCTCCATCGAACACCGTGGTAATTTCTCAATTTCCAAGCATCACATTCAACACATCAAGCACTCAACCTTATCAGTATTCGCAAAAGTACCCAGTCTCTGAAATTCCAGCCCTGCTAGTTGCGATCAAAGACTATTACCAAAACTTAAACAACTATGAGTTCCAGTATCACGGTCAACCTAACCCAATCATAAGTGGAGACGATATTGACGGAAAAGTTGGATGTCCAGTATCGCTTGAAGCGTACATTCCAGACTTTACGATCTCTCAGCTAGACGGATCCAAGTTCTCAGACTTTTACGGAACTCATTACACAATCGGAAATATCAAATACCGAAATGGCTATGAAATCGAGTGGGATATTACTGGGCCTCAAGGATACGTGTTTAATTGGAGAGGTAATTTGTTAGACCTAGTTAAAATCCCTCATATTTTACCTCATCTTGGAAAATACACAATTAAATCAACTGTGTACGACATGCAAGGAGGGCAAAACGTAAGTTACATACACCCAACCGTTATAACTGAGGAACCTGTGATTCAAATATTCACAAAGATCCAAGACAAGAATCGATACGATTTTAGAAATCTAGACAATGTCACAATCGGTGATCTTGCATCAAGCCCTCTGTACCAGCCATTTGCGAATGTCATACAAGCCGGCAGCACAAGCACCGATTTACCAATTCACTACCTTGACTGGAATACTTATTCCAATAACTTCGGAGTCGGAAATCCACAAAGAGAAGTTGAAGTTTACACAGACGGTATTGGATTTGAACCGATAGACGATTCAGATAATCACATAACCTTACAATGGGGAACAGGTAAGGGCGAATTTGGACAGCCTACCCTAGAGGATTACGGACTTTCCACAATCGGCGAACTTGTCATGAACCGAATGTGCGATTTTTCGTACGTACCGGACAGAATAAACGGATTCATATTGGATCTTCCGAAAATGGTCGACCCAATCAATTTCATTAATTTCCTAGACTGGAATATTTTAAATAGCTATGTGGTGTCAGCCTACACAGATGCTGATGACTTAGCAAATCAACTAAATAATGCGAACGATGCACAAGTTAACCAGTATCGATACGTTGCAATCAACGGAAAGGTTCATGCGCGAGCTATTGAACAGGATCGAGGACTGCACCGAATTCTAAAAGTATTAACCTCAATGGGTAATGAATTTAGAATAAAAACTTTCTGCTATCCATTTGGAGTCTATTCTAGAACTCTAGTGACTAGATTGAATCAGCAGTTATCTCAAATCTCCAGAAGAATAGATGACGACCTGCTTTTCTTGAATGCACAGTTTGATGATATTTTAGAAAAAACTGGTGAAACCGCAGTTTCAACCACTCCTGGAATAATCGCTACTAGCTTTACAACGCCATTCACGTTTACTCTAAATATGAGAAAGAAATTTGAAAGCGGTACAATAGTTAGAGCAGTAAGCACAAGCGACCCAACCAAATGGGTTGAAGGAACATTCACTCAAAACTCTGAACTCAATACTTTAACGTTAACCTCAACTGCATCTAATGGAGCAGGTCCATCCGGAACCCCGGTCTCTGAATGGAGATTCGAATACTCTAATCCTAATTCAACCGAACCTCCAATTTATGCAAATGCAAATAATATTAATTATTGGATAAACAAGGGCTTTATCGAATTCACAAATACCGCAAGTGGACCATCGTCCGCTCCTTCAATTGCAGTCAGGGGATTCTTGCCTTCTAATTACGATCAAAACTCATTCAATCTAACCAACTTAAAGATTGGAGCGGATGGATTGGTCGTACCTCTGGAGCAACCGGTGTTTGCGGCAATTTCAAACATCGACTCTAAAAAGGAATGCATTTGGACCTTAAAACACGTAGGAGAAGAAATTGCAAAGATTAAATCCACATCATTTTTCATTTGGAGATTTGATGAACCTGGAGTATATTCTTTAACAGTTGATGCGACCGACGTCAATAATAACGTATTTTCATTGACTCGTGACTTTTCGGCTGCAAATACAAAGGCAATTCCAGAGTATAAGAAGTACTTGAATGATACACTAAACCGTAGAAAGGCCAAAATGTAAGGTCCTCCTGGTTTTCTTAATAAATAAAAAAGACAAAAAACTACCTAAAAAATGGCATTTACTAACGTAACTCTAAACACACAACCTCTATTAGAGTCAACTTTCATCTCGGACATGCGTTTAATCCTAAACGCTAACGTTTCCGTGATCAAAGGAAAGGTTGAAGATCTAATCAATACATTTGAGATAGATTTGACTAACAAGTACATTGGAGTAGACAACTACTTTAACCAAGTAAAAACGAACAACGTTATTCTTGGAAATAGTATAACCTTCATGGACTCTACTAACACAATCGGTAGCTTAACCAAGAGCGCTGGAAAATCAATCCTATCCATCGACAAACTTGTAATTCAAGCAGGTGGAACAATCGATATGAGCGGAACCGCTAATACGATGGCGATCAAGAGACTAGGAGTTGGGATTCCATTAGCTAGTATAACAGCTGACGGATTCTATGTTGGAAGTTCAACGGTATCAGTACCTTCTCAATTCTACGGAGAAGCTGCTTTTCCCAAGCAAGCAATCACTCAAAGTACAGAAGGTAGTACAAATACAGTAATCACAACGACTGCGCTAAACACCGGAGGAGTTGATTATTACTATGGAACTTTAAAATTAACTAAGTCAAGTAAACAATTCATTTACTTAACGGTCAGAGCGGCAGACACGAGCCCAAGCTCATCAAAGCCTGTTGTAATATTCGTGTATGAAGATACTGTCGATCGACCTGATCCAGGACAAACTTTCACAATCGTAGTTAGGGAATATCAAACATCTGCGAGCGTGGACGTTGCTGTTGCAAGTTGGGGACCTATTCGAATAGTTCCAGGCTTTACTAATGCTGCTTCCGGAACGCCAGTTCTTTTAGACGGTAGCTCATTGGGAGTTGCTGCTACACCAACTGCTGCAATTACTGCACTTTCATCAAATCATTATATTCAACTATTTAACGGAAACGTTCAATCGGGATTAGGTACCTCTGATCTTGGTGGATCTGCTCTAAGACAGTTCGGATCTTCAGTTAGCTTGACAAAATACGAAACTATCGGTACACCTACAGTTACTTCGTCTAGATTCGTTATCACAAGCTCTCATAACATAAAAACAGTAAACTAATTTAATTAAGTACTATGGCAGTTGCACCATTAATAAAACCCATACAAACTCAGAAAGGAATGTTCTATTCTTTTCAGAGCGCGATTGAGGACCTAAGCTTAACCTTCAATAATAACACAAATAAGTTTAGATTTTCAAAGTTCGCGTTGTTACGCATTCCAGAGATTGGGATCCCAGCAACAATGCAAACTGATAATAAAGTTCAGTTCCTAGCTCTTGGTGAAACTCCTCTGCTTAATAATCTTTCAACAAACGAAAATATTAATTTAGCTAACAGTTTTCAAAATTACGCTCTAAACTTTGAGAGCTTATTAATTTCTCAATCCACTTACAATCGTGAAAAGAAATTAAATGTATCTGAGAGAGTTTTTTGGAAATGGTTAAAAGAACTCGGCGCAGTTCGTTGGAGAGACGCAACTACTGCTGAGGTAATTCAAACTCTTCCAGCCGGTGAAAAGCGTTGGGCAGAAGATTGGTACAATCCAACCTTATCTACTTACGACCGTGTAGTTAAATACATTGGTGAAATTGACGTAGTAAATTCAGTTCGCAGCAAAGATAATTCATATAGCGAATTGTACATTCACGTTCCAACAAACGTAGGATCAACTCCAACCGTTCTATTCAATTCAAAACCTGATGAAAATTACGGTCCGGGCATGTTGATCGTCAATACACCAGGTGATCCGTTAGACGTTGAGTACTTAAACGGAAGACACTATAACGATACTCATCCATTTGCCGGAATGAGCCTTGAAGCATTTTATGATTTAGACACCAATACTGTCAGTTCAAAAATATCTGACACGTTAACGGTTCAACCTACTGCAACCGGTTTTTGGTGGGGAGCTTCATCAATTAATAATTCATATTATACTGATCAAGCAGCTTACTTTGGAACTCCTTATGGAGTTACATCATCTTCTCCAAAAGTTCAAAGAATTTTCAAGAATTATAACAGTGGGACACGAACCGTTGAATACCTACGTTCAACCCTAGATGGTGTGGTAATTGACTTTGAGCTTTCAAACTATTTAATTGCTTCTCAAAATCCTGATATTAAATCATTTTCTCAATTAAATGATAGTTACACAAATGAAGATTTTGAATTCAATGCAATCTTAATTTACTATGATGTTTATGATCCAGCGCCAAACGCGGTTGCTGGTACTGAGCCAGTCAGCGTAACTAACCTATACGGAGTCTATTTCTTGAATAAGGTAGTTCAAAGCGGAAGTGAATTCATTATTCCAATGATCACTAAGAATAAACCTGACACAATCAACAAAACAAACGGTAATTCATTTGCTTTCAAGGTTAATGTCAAATTCGATACTTCAATTGAAGATGTTTCAGTTGAGAAATCAATAAACGACTATAACACTTTTTCATTGAATTTATTTACAGACGTCTTAACAGAAATGAGAAGTTTGCAAACCAAGTTCAATGATAAATTATTAGAATTAAACACTTTGTCTGATGAAGTTGATTTAGCAAAAGATGCGCTATTAAATACAACTGCTCTAAAGAGTTTAGCCACACGAATCGGTATTCTTGAAACAACCGTCGCTGCTTCAACTGCAGCTTTCGCTGAGGCCTCGGCTATAATGGATCTGATTGATTCTACTAATGCTAGAATTGATGAAATTTTGAGCAATAAAACTTCATTACAAATACAATACAACACAGATTCATTTAAACCAGGATACGGTGTTTCTCTAGACAAGCACATTCCTGGAGAAATTACTTTTTATTCTGATATTCAAGCTTTTTCTAAAATAACCGAAGCTGATTTTAGTTCAAACACGCTAGGCGCAAGAACCGAGAGCTTAGGAATAGGCGGAACCCAAATTCGACACCTAAAAGTCAATGGATCAGGTAGTCCAATTCCTTGGACAATGGATAGAAATTTAACTTTGTACATTGACGACTCTTCTAATATTTGGAAAGCGGGTCAATCTGTTAAAATTGTTTGTGATTCACAAATCATTCCAAATTCCTACACAATAACAATAAAAACGGATTCACAAGATATTGTGAATTCCGGTAGTCAGTACAGCGTAATCATTGCAACTTTAACCGCGGCTGATTTTCCAACAACCTATGGCCGAACTGGAAAACCTATTATTGAAATAGTGTGTAAGGATCCTAAAACTTTAACGTTCGTCGTCGATAAAATAATTAGATAAACTAAATGTCATCAAATAAATCATCACTAACCGATTACTTAGCAGAGCTTGGAGTTGATATTAACAACATGCAAGAATTCTTGCTGAAGCTTAATACGTCATTATCAACTAAGGCAAACTCAGTTAGTGTCACCCAAACTTTACAGAACGGGCAAACTACTACATATAACATTCCATCATTCGGTTATTTAAACACTCAAATTCAAAACATTGAGGAAAAGTTTAATAATTTACTGAGCGGTAATGCTAATCAATTGGGAGTTAAAGATAAAGACGGTAATTTAAGAACCTTTGAATTAAAGGACATCTCCACAGTAATCGATGATTTAGAAAGAGTTAGTTCAACTGGAGTTGCAGTACCGGCAGCGTTCAACTATAAAACTAATTGGTTCTTTGAGTCCTTCTTGAATCCATTACTTTATGTTAACATTGATACGTCAACTATAGCTACTGACCCGGACATTAATCGGTTTGAGGTTCGCAGAGTCATAATTACCTCTCAAACAACAAGCGATACTCAATACTTTGACGCTACGTACAAGGGTAAGAATAACTTATCGTATGCAGCAGTCATTAGGGATCTAAATAATAGAGGCATTCAGTATTTTGAAGACACTGCCGAGCTTGAATTATCCCCAGCTAAAAATACGGTTAGGGGATCATTTGACGTTCTTGACATTCTAGAAGATAGCGAAACTACGATAGTTGGAGGACAGACTCTGACCGCAAGTGTTCGTAAATACAGATTGGGTACATTACAATATGCTGGCCTAACCGAAGATACTACAAGCGGAACCATTGAAAGGACGCTGAAGGCTGGCGATAAATTAATTGCTGCTGATAATAGCGAATTTCTTGTAAAATCAGTAGACACGAATTCTAGAACAGTAATTTTAGAATTAGTATTCGGAACCAGTGGCATTTCGATAGGTACTGCACAATTAAGAATCAAACCCATCCTTGAAAGATCAACTCTAGTTCAACTAAATGTCGGTTACAATGAACGCGACATAATCTTTTTGAAACCAATTAGCGATAGACTAGCAATAACCACCGACCAATACTCTCAAGGTTTTGGAATTTATACAAATGATCTAACCATTGAAATGCAAAATGGTAGAGAGTTAACGTTAACTCAATTCTACCAAAATTTTGTTTCTGACTTCGGTCTACTATTCTTAAATTACGCAAAGGAAAAGAAATTACCTGCATCGTTAGGAGAGAGCCCAAATCCAGTTGTTGCAACTGCCACTAATTTCAAAGTGATTCAAGTAGATCAACACATTCAGGATGCGGATAACACTCTTGCAATCAAGCAAAAAATCGCAGCTAAAGAGCAAAGCTCTTCTCAAATCTCTGAGCTTGATAAGCAGATTAGTGCAACTCGTGCTAATCTAAATACCAATGCTTCATTGAATGAGGGTCAAAGATTGAAGCTTGAACAGGACTTAAAGACTTATGGCGATCGTAGATTAACTCTTTCTAAAACTTTACAAAGTTTAGTGAACGATATTACTACGTCAATTAAATCAACTCCAAGTTTCATAACTAATCCGGAGTACCGAGTTAGAGGTTTTTGGGCTATCCCAGAACCTAGACAAACTCTTCATGGATTACAGAACGTAGCTCAATTTAAAATAGCATATCGTACTCTAAGCAAAACTGGTAGTAGTAAAACTGCAGACCAAATAGAATTCGTTGATGCTAATGGTAATAAAGTTACTGGAGCATTCTCTCCATGGATAGAATACTTGTCTAAAGCAAGAACTAAGAAATTAAATACCTCTACTGGATATTATGAGTGGGCTGATGAAAATCTAGCTGATCCAGATGAAGTTAACTCAAACCAGTTAGACGTTCCAATCAAAAAAGGCGAAGTTGTTGAAATCAGAATCAAGAGTCTGTCTGAGGCTGGCTGGCCGGATTCTCCAATCGAGTCATCTTGGTCTGACAGCATTTTGGTCGAATTTCCAGCTGATATTCAAACAGTTGAAGATGCAACCATTGTATCTCAACAAGCATTTGCGGATGAGGCCAGACTAAATTTCCAAGATGAATTAAATTCAAAGGGATTAGACATTCACCTTTCAACTGCATTCACAACTCGTGACAAGTACTATGCTCACAAGGCTGAGGATATTGCAAGCGGATTTTTTGCAACTGACGGAAACGTTGTTGATCTTTACACAAAATTAAAGTCGATCGCGGATGATCTATCGGCTGTCCAAACTTCAATTTCTACTGGAGCTGGTGCACTAAAAGTTAGCATCATTGACCAACTAGGTAATGAAAAAGAAGTAAAGAATGGAGATAGTATCTCTCTGTTTGCTGGATATTACAAAGACCTTATTAAGGACACTAGCGTAACTCCAGTACAATACACTCATGGAAAAGTGGTTGCAGTTCAGTACATTGTACAATTACAAAATACTTCACAAACTGCATTACAATTAATTTCAACTCTGGCTGGCGGAATTGGAGTTCCTGCTGATACTTCTAACCCATCCGCTTTCCCTACCTCAAATTATCACAAAAATTTAAGATACGATAGAGTTCCATTAACCATTAATAATTCAACTGATCAAGTAATCAGTAATTTTGTACAAAAGGATGGATACCAATCTGCTCAGGTTCAGAGTCAATTCATATACAGCAGATATAAGGACATTACTCTAGCCAATGATTTGTATGCTGGAGATAATCAAGGCACTTATCCATACGTTAATGCCCCATCTGGAAACTATGCGTATGGCGGATTCCAAATAGGTTCAAACTTTGTACCGTATGTTTACGGCCATTATGTACCATTCAATCCTACTCTATCAGCAACACCTTATACGACGGTTGCTAATTCTAATATATGGAACGGTACTCTTACTGGATCAACACCGAACGGTAACGGTAAATTAAGCGAGTTCTGCATTCACAAAAGTCACCCAGGTATAACTACTGCTTGGAACCAAGCTACTTGGGTTCCAGCTAGACCGTCTTACCTTACAACCGACACCATTCAAAAGTATCTTCCATTTAGCCAAGCAATTCACTGCGAAACGACAGAGACTGAGGGAACTAATGTGTTTGGGGCTTCGTACTTGCAACAAGCCGCATATCAAAGACCGGTTACTCCAACTCCTTTGAATACTGCATCTACTTCGCTAAGAGAAAATCAATATCCTATTAAGAACGGATTCCTTACGAATGATGAGTTTTTAGTAGGTAAGTATACGTGCGGCGCGTATTTGTACATGGCGCCATCCACTCATGCAGCAATATCAGTTGCAGGATTGAGCCCAGCCGGCGCAACTAGACAACTTGCGTATGGTTCAACTAGCGCAATCAAGATTCCTTTAATATTTCAATTCCGTGCTTCAGATAAGCTTGGATACGTTGGAGGTTGGAGAGTAGCGAATCCTACCGGTTTAAAAAACGTTAAATACTCTAAGAAGATAGGACTAGACGTATATTCATTAAATTCAGTATTTTCATTTGACGTAACTGTGAGTGCGCAGTATGAAAAAGAAACAGCTGTCGTTGTTCCGCTTAGCCAACTAGATATTTCAACATTTAGTGCGGTCGGTTCAGCAGACTAAAATATAACATAAATTCGTGGTAACATACACTCAATTGTCTGAGAGAAACGTAAGCTTTCAACTACTAAGAACTAACCCGAAATTAACAACTAACCTTAAGTTAACTGTTGATTCTACTGGAGATCTGTGGTTTAATTCGATCAATGCAAATGAACAGCTCGCTAATCAAAAGTACAAGAGATTTGCTATAAATGAAAATTCAAGCCATGAAGTTAATCTACACAAATTTTACGATAATGGAAAAACTCCAGCCGAGATTGCATATCAGGTAGGTTCTACCATTGGTAAAAATGCGGTGGCTAAAGATCTTAAAGATCAATTTGATTTTGATCTATACACAAGCGGTGCAAAATACTTAACGAGTAGACAGTACTCTGAAAAATTTTCATACTTAGCTCCTCTTTATTTAGATCAAGTTGTTCCAACTAAATTCGTTATTTTTAAAATACCTGGAGCCTCAAACTACACGGCAGGCCAAGGAAAGACCTTACAGAACATAACTGTTCAAGAATTTGCAACTGAGACCTTCAAACACGCAACCATTGTAAAAGTTTTTGACTTAGGAAAAACTTCAAAGATCGGACAGTACTTAGAGAACATGGTCAAAAATCCAATGTTCACTAGAAAACCTTTGTACGTCAATCATAAGATTGATGGATACTCTTTGTATCGCGGTGCTTCAATTTCTTCTGGAACCTATGTTGAAATTCCAGAGCAATTAAGTACAGTATTTAGTAGAGCTCTGCCTTTACTAAAAGTTGAAGAATTTGTCACTTTAGGATATGAGAGAAATAAAATCGTATATCCTAAAATTTTAAATTTAGAATTCCTATTCGATGATGTTACCTCAGACGAATACGAATTTAATCGATACTTAGGTTTTTATTGCAATGATATTGATTTAGAAGAATTTGAAATAGATTTAGATCGACTTTATGCTGAATCGGCCGAGAACGTTATTGCGGTAGAATCAGTTAGCCAACTATCATTGTCGCCTAGTTCAACATTCAGCTTGCAAGTAACAGGTACTAACCTAGACGATCTTGGAGTCGACAATATCTCATTTAGTGGTTCTGGAAATATTGCAGTTACAAACGCCGTATTTAGCGGTGGAATTTTAACAGTTACTGGAACATACACAATCTTTCCACAAGGAACTCAAATCATAATAACTGCAAACAATATAAATCCGATTAAGTTTGAACTGCAAAGTTCAACAATTAGTGATCCATGGGTTGAGCTTGAAACAACTACTTTTGATCCATTGGTCAATGATCAGGCTTTACCAGTAAGGTACAATCACTCCGACGACGTTTCTTTCATTTTGACAAATTCGACTGGCGTTAAACTTAATGGTCGTGGAATAGGCCAAAATCTTAGTGATATTAACTCGAATCGCACTTCAACTGAAACTTTATTTTTTCCATACGTTAAGGCAAAAACTGGAGACCTTCACCTGATCAATTCGAATGATTGGAATCAAACTGATACGTTAGTGACTTTTAAAATTGATGATACTAGCGTCGATTTGGGAACGTTCTTTGGCCCAACTGACCTAATCTCTCAGCCGACTGCTTCAATTTCAAGGATCGACACTAAATCAACTGTTTCTCTGCAATTCGTCAATAAACCTGCCCATTTAGACCGTCTTAGGATATATCATCCTAGCGGAAGTTGCCTTGACGTAAACGACTCAGGTGGAAGATACGATGAGATCGTATTCGTTAAGTCGTATTTCACTGGAGGACCCTCGAGTCTACCAACCAGCACTGCGTACTTAGTAGATTATCCGAACATTCCAACCGTAACATTTTCAGCGCTTGATCCAAATTCGGTACCACCATCAAACACTCAATACTCTCCTGCTACAATAGGAACACAGTACGTTTCATCACTTAACAATAGCAAATGGTATTTCAATGGAACTGAATATATTGAAGGAGTTTATGGTTCTAGAATATACGTGAATGCCGACTTAGACATCAGTCAAATTACTCAGGCCATTTATGAAGTTACTATTGAATTATTAGATTCATCTGTGCTAGCTGTTCCGTTCAATGATACAGTATTCATACAGTCTCGTAAATTTGGAGACACTTACGGTGAGTTAAAAATTAGAGTAATTGCAGCATCATCTTCAACTTTTAAAATAAATGGAGAATCAACAAGCTCATTAGTATGGGCAGACGGCGGTTTCTTAGATAAGCCGCATGCAATTATTGATATTGGAAATATAGAGAAGCTAACACCATTACTGGATGATATTGTCATAAAAACAAACACAAATTGGTCAAAGATAAGCAGAGTGTGTAGAGCAGTTGACCAAATAAGAAATGGATTATCGGATGCCGAACAAGCTGAAGCTCTATCTTATTTTAATACCTATGCAACCATTGAATTAGTTGATGATGAGACAGTAAACGTAAACTACGATAAGGTAGAAATTAGAAGATTGTTCAAACCGAAGATTGGAGTTCTTTCTCTTTTTGAAGTAATGGACATTGATTTTTCAACTTACTCAACTAGATACTCTAGAAATTTATTACTTGATCTTTACAAAGACATTTACATTCCGCCTAACGTTACGATGTTAGATTTTACAAAATACTCTTATCAAATAATAGGGGATGGTGATATTGAAGTAAACGGTCAGCTATATGACTTTGCATCCGTTGGAGCAGGAGTTAGGCCATTAGTATGGCAAAATACTGATCAACTATCAAAGTACACAGTCGTTAGGGGAGAAGCTATTTTAATATATGCAAAAAAGAGACCTAACACCACAACTGATCCAACTAGTGCAATTTACCCAGACCGACTAGACTTAGCGTATTATGATGAATCTAACGATTTAATAGATTTTAGTGGGCCTTTTGCTCTCAAAGCCGATCATGCATATAAAAGTCAACAGCGATTAACTTATCAAAATAGAGATCGTTATGTGCTTGGAAACGTTTCGAGCGAGTACCATGTCTATCTTGAAAATTTTAACAAAGACTACGCGACCGTAGGTCGAGTAATTCCATACATAACCAAATGGGGCCTAGAAGATTCAACCGATTCTCGTGATAATCCATATCGCTTGAACGCGGACCTAATGTTCGGAAAGGACAATTTTGGCCCATCTCATCGTGAGACCTCTCCGACTACTGAAAAAATGACTCACGAGTGGTTCTACATTGAATCGGAATTCGGTTATCTAAACGATCCAAAACTCGCTAGACACAATTTTTCGTATTTCGATTCGCCAATTGATGTTAATCAACTGGTTTCATCCTCTCAATATTTTGAAACGTACTTCACTTACATTCCAAAAGTTAATGGAGTTGAAGTTGATAGACCTCAATTTAGATACTCAATTTTAAACAAAAATCTTTTTACTAAGCAGTATGAAACAACCTTCAAGGGTGCTCTATTCAGATTTTATGAAATAGACGATTTTGGCAATACTGTCATTGATACTACTAGATTTGAAGATTATAAATTTAGCGTCTTGCTCAAACCGGTCAATGAGATTCCGACCTTCGCTAGACAACCTATAAAATACCGAGTTATTGAAAACACAAATTCAAAGTCAATTACTGTTTTAATTGAGGTAGCCGTAGGCCACAAAGGAATGTTAGACCAAACTATATTAAACGCAAATTGGTCAACTCCTACTGCTGATTTAATTAATCAAACTAATGTGTTTGCAAACTCGTTTAGATCAATTTCGACCAAGTATGTAATTGATGCTACTGTGACGGTTGCCAATTTAACTACTTATAATAATCTAATAAATGGAATAACTTTGATTCCAGCGGATCTAGGTCAAACGGTTCACATAGTGTATGCACCAGTCATTTCTCCATCAAGTTCACCGGTTCCTCTCTATTCTTCAATAATTGCATCTGCTGGCTCTAAAGTTTACAATGATGTAAATAACGGATTAATTTCAAACGGCGATCGAATAGGAGAACGCACGTATGCTAATATTTCACAAGCTGTTCCGTTAATTCTTAACCAGGGAACTTATCCATGCGTCAAAATCCAGTCCACATTTGAGGATAGTTGGAAATTGAATACAGCGGCCGCTGGGTCAGGTCAACTTGATCCAAGCTCAGGAATTTTCAATAGTACGCTAAACGGCGGAACATTGGCGATTAATCAAGCATCAACTGCAACCTCTTCGTTTTTTACAAATGGTTCAATCGATCAAAGTTACAAATTGAATCAGATTTTACAGAGCGGCAACGAGTTCAAAATAGCTTACGGTGTAGCTAACTCAAGTTATGAGGAAGTCATTTACTCAGTTTCATCATCGGTTACTTATTCTTCAGGCGTTTTCACAATACCCATAACTTACGTTAGCGGTGGAATAGCCACAAGTATCACTAATGGAACAGCCGTACTGTTCAAATCAAATTGGGTCGTGCCGAGCCCAGCCGATTCAAATTCACCTGCACTTGATGAATTTTCAATTGAACATAATGTTGCTTATTATGATTCAGTCTTTGGAGATTACCGAATTGAATTCGATCAAGTGTCTAATCTAACTCACTCGTTTTTGTATTTTGCAAAAAACAAGAAATACAATAACCTAGCAGCAGCGTATTCAACGATTAAACTCTCTAGAGGGGTTGATCTATCCACTAGTGGAATCAATATTAACTCAACGTCTTTACTACCAGAGTCAATTGAAACTCGTAAATTAGTCGGACTCGTTGATTATGATTCAACTGCTGATTCTGAAATCGAACAATCTAATATTGGATTTTCTCCTTTCTATGTAATAAAACCTGGACAAAAGAGCATATTATTGCAAATTGAAAATACGACAGGTCCTTCTAGTATACCAGTTGCAGTTACTCCAACAAACTTAGCCAACATTACTTTGACTGAGGATGGTATATCTGGATCAAACCAGAACCTAGTATTGACCAGTCAAAATCCTACTAAATCGTTAAAGACGGTCATTCCATCTACCATCAATTTAGGAGATACCGTTTCATTCTCCTACGCAGAAGTCGGAGTTCCAAACGGGACTACTTCAACATGGGTAGAAGAAGCTCAGCACTTTCAAATATTTGGAGGAGTTAAATACTTTGAGAAACTATTCGGAAATCTATCATTCGCAAAATTTGTTCAATTATTAGACAAATCGCAAGAAGTAATTAGTTGGGAAACTTATATTGACGGTATTAGCTTAAACTCAAAGAAGATCTCAATGGAGGTGTTAGCCGCGGATGAAATTTCAAAATCAACGATTGTCAAGATTTCGCAAGAGTCAGTTCAATCAGGTCAAATTAATCAAATTGCTGGAGTTACATTAAGTGAAGTTAATTCTCAAGCCTATTCAGTAAATCGATATTCTGGTGAATACGACATAATCACTAGACCGATCGCAGGCTTTAAATACAACTTTTCGATAAATGAAAACGACTTGACCAGTGCAAATGTTTGCTTGAATCCGAACGTTGAAAATTTCTTTATTTTACCCGAATTCGAGTTTGTCAAATACGCTAAAACTTCGATTCTTGATCTTGAGAATAGCCAAAACTATTCAGCTGAGTATCCCCTAATTGGCGAAACGCCAATCGACCGTACTTCTTTGAATACTTTGTCTTCAAGTTGGGACTATAATTATCATTTTGAGTACTCTCAAAAGACCGCTTTTTCTAGAATTCCAGGAAGTCGTAGGGTTACAGAAGACTATTCATTTGTTTCAAAGCTAATAAATGTTCCAACCGCATTCACAATAGAGTCATTTACCTCTCTTGAAGTTAGTAATCCAAACTTTTTAACATCAACAGCCTCTTCCGCTAACTTAGAATACTCAATTTTTGGAAATGAGGTTCGTTTTAAATTAAACATATCTAACTTAATTACTAAGCATCTATCAGACAACGGGCTTCGCTCTGAATTTCAGAAATTCTTTAAAGATGAGACCGGCAGCTTAATTACGGCCAGCACAGAATTCCTTGGGGACTTGACATTTGAGCAGTACTTATCCCAATACTGCGAGACCAATTTAATAAAGCTATATTCAATTGATAGTTTTGAGTTCTATTCACTAAACGATAGTACAATACCTAATAACTTAATAAGTTTCATCCAATTAGATTATGATTTACTTGGAGACCTAGGTTATAGCTTAATTAGAAATGTCAAAATAAATAATACCAAATCAAACCTAGTTGAGGGCTCGATTTTGATAAAACCTAACACCGGTGTAAAACTAGTGCCAAAAATAAAAATTAAATTCATTTAATGTCAGTCATTATAAATTTAAAGGAGATATTCGCAACCGATAGTCAAGTTGAAGTCTCAAGTAAAGTAAACTTCAATTTTAACCAGCTAATTGCGCTAGGAATCGGTCAAACTGGCCCAACTGGCCCAACTGGTTCAATCGGCCCAGCCGGTCCAATCGGTCCAATAGGGCCTGCTGGTCCAACTGGGTCTACTATCTACGGTACCACTCCTGTAACAGCGGCCGTGAGCTCTCCATCTGGAGTCCCTTCCGGGATTTCAATAGGTGACGTCTTAATCACAGCAGATAAAGTTCTTAAAAAGGTTGCAACCAGTGGATCCAATGTTTTCGGTTGGGAAGTATTGACTGACTTCAATGCACTAGTTCAATCGGCATTAGGCACAAATATTTCTCCTTACGTTAGGCTCGGAGCATCTTCGAGAATTGTAAAACCTCGAGTAACTGCTGGTTTAGATCTAACAAACAGCGTAACAACGTCTGATCCTAACTATGCAATTGCCGGACTAGGCACAAACTATCAAACAGTCCTTTACAATTTTAATGAGTTAAAAACAAAATCACTATCGCTGGTCGGATCGAGCATAACTGCTTTATCAAATAGTTCAACCGAACTATCATTCAATGCCTCAAGCTCAGCGGTTGTGAGTTTGACAAACAATCAAATAACCATATCAGCCGGCCACGGTCTAACTACCGGCCAGTTCGTAACATATTCAAATGAGGGAGGTACCTCAATTGGAGGTTTAACGAACAACGGCGGATACTACGTGTATGCTTCCAGTTTAACAGTATTTTCTCTTTGTGAGACCCCTGCTCATGCATTGGCTGGGACCCCAGTAATTGATTTAACAAGCTTAGGCGTCCTGAATTCAGGGTCTCCTCATAAATTCATAACTTATCCAGCTTCAATAGAAAGTATCTTTCCTCAAACTTCAAATTTATCAGTTTACGCGTTCTTCAATAGTACCGCATCAGTTGCAAAGGAATTTGAAACAGACCCAAGCGCAAAAGGTTACAGAGGCCAATTTGAATTGGGTTCGTTGGACACCTTACCGACAGCGTACAATGGAGTTACTTCTCAAAATTTCTTAATTAGTCCAAGCTTTGAAAACCTAAGAATTAGAAAATATAGATTAGGCGGTTTCTCACTAAGTGGAGGAACTACTGCAAATCCTGGAGATTACATGCTTCGTGCAGAATATGATATTTCGTCAAGCGGTAGCGAAGTAGTTGAGTCATTCTCACCTAGAAGAAATAGCGAACACCTATGGAAGATTAACAAAGCTGGAACATCTCAATCAGTTGGAAGAACAATTGAGATGAGATTAACTAATGAACACATACTTGCAAACACTGAGTCTGCTGCTGTTGCGGCAGGAGTTAGCGTTGATGGTCTATTCTTTAAGAGAAACGCAAGTTTCGGAGGAGGTCTATCCGCTACTTACTTTGGAATAGGCTTTAATCCAGCAAATAATAACTCAGTTGAGTTCGATGCTCCTAGCGGAATGACCTTTAATTTCAATAGGGATATTGTAATAGGTAACTCAACCCTAAAATCAAACGGAATCGATTATGCTGGAGGAGCCGGAACTACCTGGACAATAGCATCAGTTAACGGTAATCTTAGACTACAAACGACAAATTCAAATGCAACAATTTCTCTAAATAATGCAGTTGTTGTAAAAGCTGACCGTCTTGCGCAGGGACTACCTTTCCCAGTAACTCAAGTTCCATCAAGCGATGCGAACACGCTTGATGATTACGAAGAAGGAACTTGGAGCCCACAACTTTATGGAGGAAATTTTAGTGAACTTGGTACAACTTACTCATTTGATGCAATTTGCACATCAACCTCAGGTCGTAATGCAGGATATAGCCAACCAGCCGGTGCTTGGCTCGGAGACGGAACCTACTATGAAGCTATGGGCATCTACGGAGGACCTATGAGCAATTTAATATTTAGGACCATTCCAATCACAATCGAGTACTCTAGGTACGTCAAGATCGGAAAAAAGGTTACGTGTTGGATCAACTTTACGATTAGCCCAGAATTCAACTGGATCCTAGGAACTTACTCAGGGCCGTGGAACGATGTGAGCACCACAGTGGCATACACGGCGACGGCCGGGTCAGCAGCAGGCCGTTTTGATGCCCTATACGGCGTGAATGCTTCATGGTGGGGTAGTCCAGCAATCGGTCTAAGTTTACCATTCCCACCAGCAAACGCGCCAACGAACCAAAGCGTAACCTATGTCTCAGTCGATAACTCGCCAGATGTATTTTCACAAACCGTTCAGGCTGGGACTTTTTACTATCACATAGACGATAACCCATACAATACAGATGGCTATACCCCGCAATCTCATCCGATCGTATTGGACCCGGCAATGTACCAAACGCCGATTCAAATTTCGGGCGGTACCAGAACCGGCGGCACAATCAACATGAACGGTATGCCTGGATACACTAGTACAATTGCGCCAATCACACCAACCGCAAAGTGCGAGATTCGAACAGGCCTAGTAGTAACCCATCAACAAACGGTAACTATCGGCTCTGGACCTTTTGCGATTACTGAGATAGCTACTTACGGTACGCCAGCTGCACTATTCTTTGCACAGAGAGATTGGATTGATAATTCCAGTGAGGTTGCTAGTAATACTCGTTCCGCCGGTACAAGTAGACTAAGCCCAGTCACCGCACTTGACTGCCTGTATTGGAGTCAAGTACCTACTGACATCGGTTCTTATCCAAACGGAATCGAATTCGCAAATGTGATCCGATTCCAGTGTCAATTTGAATACGAGACTAGCGCTTAAGCCTTTAATTTAAAAGGAATCGCCTTCTTTTTTTCAAGCATTCTGCTGTAATCTAGCAGAACATTAGGATCAAATCCATGAACCGGCTTCATGATTCGATTTACTAGAATGATGTCCTTTGCCAGACAAATGCCGTCAGCTAGAACGACATGATCCGTTCCTGAAACAACAATCACATTTTGATCGGGATTAAAATCTGTCAAGTTAGGCTTTTCTTCAAGCAGTCGATCTTTGAACTCGGAATTTTTTAGGCCCGGTAAATCCAACACGGCCTTTCGAGTGATTGAGTAACCTAGGCTACGTTTACTCTTTAGGTTCAATCTATAAACTTCGTATCTGTCTAATTTAGTTGATTTACTAACAATATAGATCACATCTTGCTTATGTATTTGATTATTGTTTAAATGAAAGTGAATGTGTTCTAATACTGGAATCTGTTTCTTTAGATAAGATGCCATTACTTCAGACAGAATGGATGAGCATGCCTTGATAATATTCTTCCCATTAGAGTCATCAGGCTGGGCCAATTGAGTTACTATTTCCATCAACTTTTCATGTGACCTGACCACATTCAAATGTGAATCGTAGACCTTTTTGTCAGCTATTACTGTGTTTAAATTTAGGTAATGAAAGACTATTTCATAAAAGTTAGAAAAGTCACTATCTAAGTTAGAGAGATACTTCTGCTTCGCGTCCAAGAGGATGTACGTGTAATACTCTAGGTCAACAAAATTCGCTTGACAGAGCCACATTGGGTCTAGCACAAGCTTGGGGTTTAAAGGCTTCATTGGTACCCCGATTTTTCTTATTATTTATTTCACGGCTAAAACTTGAATCCGCTGCGATAAATAACAAAAAGGATTTTTTAATGCAAGTAGTCACCTATAAGGTAATTCCGGAGCCTCCGAAAAACACCATCACTTTCAGTAAGAATTACAGAATTTTTTCTACTGGAGAACCTGTGCCCGGTGCTCTGAACATTGTGGGTTTCGATGAGGACCTTGACCTAGGTAGCGCTAACTCAGCAAACATCATTCGTAAGATGAGATATTCTTCGGATCGCGGAAATTGGTCACTATGGTATCCATTCTCACCGGCTGATCTGAGCGAACTCTCGATTCTAGACTTTGGAGACGCGCCGGTGTTTCTGGAAGTGAAGTATGAATACGATGACACCACTTACAATCAAATCACAACACCATTAACTGTAAATTCAGTTAAATTTAGATTAAACAGCACTTACGTTGCAGAATCACTATTCACGCCGACTGTTTATTGTTCAACCGAAAGATGCCCAGCAATTATTGCCGAGAGAGAAGCAAGCTTTAAGCCCTATGAAGTGGGTACAGCAATCGGTATTGCAAAGGAGCTTAGCCTGCAGACTAATAAACTATTCGGTCATGAAGTTGTGTACTTTAAAACTGAACCGGATAGGGACGGCGGAGATTTCATATTTAAGGAATGGACACTTTTCAAAACAACTGATCGCAAATGCGTTAAGGTAGTTGTGCCAAACAACACGTTTCCAGATAATAAGCCTAACTTCACTGAATTCGGAGTAGATTTTGAAATTCCTTTTGAGATTCATATTGACCACATATACTTCCAGTCAATATTCGGACCTGATACTCAACCTCGTAAAAGAGATTACATGTACTTTCCGTTGACTAATAGAATGTATGAAATTCAAGGCTCTTATCTGTTTAGAGGATTCATGATGGAGCCTCTGTATTGGAAGATACAATTAACTAAATTTAGTCCAAACATTGACATGTTAATGAAGGCGGACGATCGTCGATTCCTAGACAACATCATCATGTCAAGCGATGAGCTATTCGGTAAACCTGCTGAGACTCAAAAGAAGGATGCTCTTGATAAGAAGCAGTACAAGACAATATCTCATAAATTCGATGAGACTCGTAGATCAATTCACCCTGATCTAAGTAATAAGATTTTGGATTACACGTTCAACTATGCGCCGCTAATCGAGTATTACTATGATATGAGCGGTGTTAAGCCGGCAATCGTTAACTACTCAGTAGTATCAGACGGAACTTCCGCCGATCAAGAACTTACACCTAATCAACCGTACACGATTTATGCATATCAAGATAGCGAAATTTATAAGGCATGGACCGCTCGAAAATTGAATACTGGAGACTCAACTATAAGTAGTTCAGGTAAGCTTCTACCTGTCAAAATGAACGGCCCCAAGGACTCATACAATCCGGCCACCGGAAAATACGTCGCAGTTGAAGGCTACAAGAACTTAGGATTCAGCTCAACCGATCGTAGGGATATTACTGAATTTTCAAGCGGAGTCTTTCAATTCAAGCAATCCGAAAATGCAGTTGTGTATAAATCAGTTGCATCAACCGTAATTACTCCGAACATGACATTTAGTGCCCTAGTCAAATTTAATAAAGGTACCCAATCTATAAAATTAATCGATGGATTCGATAATTTTCAAGAAAAGGGCATGACGATCACCTGTAATCTAGCGGACATTGACGGCCTAACCGCAACAACGACAGTTTACGTTAATATCAATGGAACAAATCATACTTTCTCAGTAGGAACTCTAAACTACGACAAGTGGTATTCAGTAATAATTCCAGTATCTGCACAGTACGGCCAATTAGAAGTCAACTTCTACTCTTTCGGACAGGATCCAGCTAATGTGAAGAACTTCAACCGTCTGATTAGCGTTTACTCTAACTCAACTAAGACTGGCCAATTTTCCTTTGAAACGACTGAGAATTGGACCCTACCTAGTGCCAACTATTCAATTGCAAATATAAGATTATTCAACACAATGGTTCAAGAAGAGGATCACGAATTCATAGTGAGCCAACTCTTTATTAGAGATGAATCTTTACTTGAAATAATTGATAATGCTAGACCGCGATTGAATGTACCATTCATCTCAATAAACAAATAATATTATGTACAAAGACTTAAATAAATCAAACATCTTCGACAACGTCAATTTAGGATTTGAGTTTGAATTCTTTTCACCGATTCCAAGAGAGGAACTTGCTGAAAAATTAAAAACTGTTCTAAACAAGGAAGTTGCATGGACCGACGAGTATCGCTCGGATTTACCCGTAACTAGAGATCAATTCAAACTTGAAGCGGACTTTTCAGGCGGATTCAAAATGAACGAACTTGTGACAGGTGTAATGCCTTACTCTGAAGCAATCCACATCATGTACAAGGTGATGAATTTCATTGATGAGAATGGATTCACTACCGATCGTACGGGCCTTCATATTAACTTGTCATTCAATGAATTCGATATGGGCCTAACTGAGAGACTTGAGAATCTAAACGTATTCAAGTGCATTCTTTCCCTTAATGAGGAAAGGATATTTGAGATGTGGCCGTCAGCCAAGTCTAGAATCCAGAGAATTTATAAAAATCCAGTCACCAACATTTATCCAAAGGATAAGTTTATTGCTGAGAATGCACTACACTATTCAAAACCCGGAAATCCAATGGACTTCGCGTTTCCTCAATCCAAGTACTTTGGCCTAAATTTCGAAAAACTAAGAGAAGGTTACCTTGAAATTAGATATGCCGGCGGCCCAGAATATCAGACTCGTAGAGCGGATGCGACTAATCTAATTAACTACATGTCTGAGAAATTGTATGAGACTCTAAAATCAAATACGGTATACTCAATTGAAGAACAAAAAAAGATCAATGACGTTATTAAGTTACAGAGAACTAACACGCTGGCCTTGAAAACGTATGAGAATTTCGTAAAAAATTTCCCTGACATTGAGCTCTATATTGACTTAAAGAATGATCCTCGAATAGTTGAATCCAATTACAGTAATTTAAGAGAAAGTCTATTTGACTTGATAACATTTGGCAAAATGAAAAAGGGCCAATTGAATTATGATACTCAAACAAAGAGAGTGCAGGTCAAGGATTCAATAATCAAGGAGGGATTTGCTCTACATGATTTGGATTTCATAAATTGCTCAATTGAAGCAGAGCTGTCTCATTGTCTACTTCACAGCTGCAAGGTTAGATCTTCCAGAATAGCGGAGTGTAGAATCTTAACCGACAATGATATTCGATATTCTCATCTAGACGATTGTCTATTTGAAAGAGGTGGATTCAATCGAATCGATCTAAGTTACATTAATAGTTCTCCGGATAGTATCATTTATGCAAACCTAAATGAATGCATAGTGAGATCTGGGGTAATTGCCCTAGACTCCGAAGTTGATAATAAAACCGAGATTATTGCCGGCAATGCTAAGGGCAGTAAGAGACTCCTAAAATAATGATGGGGTACTCAAAGTTGATAAATAACTAAAAGCCCAAACACAGTAAACCGACATGTCAGTACAAGTAAAGATTTCAAGTATAAAATCCATCAACGGGACGAGCTTAAGCTCAGTAATCGACCTGTCTAACTTTAATTTTAACACATTAAAGACAGCACTAGATGAATTTTTGACTTCAATAAATTACGATCAGACTACCGGTGTGACCGTTGATATTCAAGGAATCACAGCTGACACAATCAAGATCAGACAAGGGTTAACTGTTTACGGTGCTCAACAGGCTGGAGGTAGTTATCCAGAAGTGATAAAAATGTATCCGACTGGAGCAATCACAGCAAAGAACGTTGTTGTTGAGGATGTTCTAGAGGGTAAGAGACTAAGACTTAAAGTATTTGGGGTACTTCCTCCTACTGGAATACCCGGCGAAATAGTTTACATCACTGCACAAAGCGGCCGAATCGAAGGATTTTACGGTTACCTGGTTGCAACCGGTTGGACCCTACTTTCCGGAGGCGGAGGCGGAGCCTGCAGAGCAGCTATCACCAGATCTGCAACTCCAAACGTTATTACCGGAGATAATGCTCTAGTCTCAGACGGTTTATTACCGATGCCAGCTCCATTATCGACTAGTGAATACTTGCTATTCGTTAACGGTCAGCAAATAATAGTTGGAGACGGAGACGTGCTCGCACCAGTATATTTCAGTAAGGACAGTGGAGTTACTGCCTCAAACTATGGAGATATTGACTCAACTGACGAACTTTATTGGAATACCTCGGTCGCAGGATTCGGATTAGACGCAAATGATATAGTTACGCTAATTTATTCGTCGGCCGATCCATATTGCGGAGCTGCTGGAGTTACATGCTCAACCACAATTGTCACATCTGGAAACGATACAGCTCTTTACAACCAGCTTGGAGTTGAGATTGTGTTAGACACTCCAGTTTCTCAAAGCTCTCCAGTAACCGTGTGTAAAGTTCCAATTCCGACGGTTAATCCAACTGGCGCTGGGCTCTCAGCTGGATACTACTTAACGAACTCTGCTCTTGCTTTTGATATTACAACCCCACTTGCGGTTGGAGCGATCATCGGATTCACGATGCCGCAGTCAATGACATTGTCAACGTTCAACACAGTCAGAATATTTCATGAGGTTAACGGAACCTATGTTGATGAAACTGTTTTAACTGGACCCTATGCACCGAACTACTCAACTCGTAAAATATACGCTCAAGTAACTTCATTTAGCCCGTTTTTTGCAATTCCGCAAGTCTTAACAACAACGACATCAACTACAACGATATCGCCAGTATTAACCACTACGATTGCACCGACTACCACAACTACTACATGCTCTCC